>Ga0208544_10000106_pt1 | contig 65540 bp, 58 predicted proteins | sample DEB08_DNA_9_FD_184526 | JGI IMG/M metagenome (GOLD analysis project Ga0208544, IMG submission 184526) | Aqueous microbial communities from the Delaware River and Bay under freshwater to marine salinity gradient to study organic matter... | ecosystem: Environmental > Aquatic > Marine > Coastal ...
TGCCACGAATGTAATTGTTCTATCTGCTCGAAGTCGGGCTATCTGCACTTGATCGTACCGCTGAGCCAATGGCGCCTGCTGCGTGGTGAAGAAAGCCTGGCCACCTACACCTTTGGCTCGGGCACTGCCAAGCATACCTTCTGTCGAAGTTGCGGGGTGAAGTCTTTTTATACGCCGCGATCGAACCCCGATGGCGTCTCTGTCAACGTTCGTTGTCTTGAACCCATACCTGAGTCATTGACCATCGATGCCTTTGATGGTCAGCACTGGGAGGCCAATGCGCAGACGCTGGCGCATCTGAGTGAAGACTCGACTTAGCTTTAAGCGCAAGCGACTAAAATGCAATTGCCTATTTTCTTAATGCGATATTCAATGGAGTCTGATCATGCAAGATTTTCCTCATATCTATCATGTAACAGCGACTGCTGACTCGTTAGAAAACCTGAGTCTTACCAGCGCTGGTCTACCAGTCATCACCTCAGCGGCGCCCAAAGAGTTCGGCGGACCCGGCGACAAATGGTCACCCGAAACCCTGTTGATCGCCGCGGTCGCTGATTGTTTTGTACTGACGTTTAGAGCGATTGCCAGTGCCTCAAAGTTACCGTGGTTGACATTAACTTGTGCGGTTGAAGGCTGCCTTGATCGTCAGGATGGCGTGACCCGATTTACAGCGTTCGATATTGTCGTGGTGCTTGAAGTGCCGCAGGACTCTAATGAGGGTCGAGCACTGCGACTGCTTGAGAAGGCAGAAAAAAATTGTCTGATCACGAATTCTCTAGTAGCGCCGGTAAAATTGCAGGCTTCAATCATTATTAACCGCGACGCTGAATCAGGCCAAGCTAGTTGAAGAGAGTGAATGTTGTGGGCACCAGTGGCAGTGGCAAGTCGACCTTTAGTCGAGAGCTGGCAGCGGCCTTAAGTGTCAGGCATGTTGAGATGGATGCCATCCATTGGCTAGCGGATTGGCATGAATTGAATGATGAGCAGTTTGCGGCGCAATTGGAGCGAGCCCTGGTTGCCGATTCCTGGGTGCTGGATGGTAACTATTCTCGTTTCAATGATCTTAAGTGGGCTTTGACGGATACTATTATTTGGCTCGACTATAGCTTGCCTCGAACCTTTGCGCAGATTCTAGCGCGGTCTGTAAGACGGGCGCTGACGGGTGTTGAGATCTGGCCCGGCACGGGCAACACTGAGACGCTCTATCGTAATTTTTGCTCCAGAGATTCGGTTATTCTCTGGATGCTGACGAGTTATTACAGCAATCGAAAAAGATACCAGGCATTGCTTGGCTCCGATTTAGGTTCACGTATTGATATCGTCAGAGTCTCTAGCCCGTCTCAGGCTCGAAAATTAATCCAACGTGTCAGCTTGGAAGGTGGTTAAGGAGGAGCCGTAATGGAACCGAAAATTCTCGGAGAAAAATACGACAAGATTGCTCATCTGTGGCATGAACAACACGACAATTCAGCCTATGGTGTCGCGCAGTTCAAAAAGGCTTTGGGTTTTGCGCCGGCTGGCGGTCGCGCGCTGGATGTGGGCTGCGGTGCGGGCGGGCGCCTTGTGCGACTTCTGCAGGCCCAGAACTTTCAGGTTACAGGTGTCGACGTGTCGGCAGAGATGATTAAAATCGCTTCAACAAAGCATCCAGATCAGACCTTTGTACATCAAGATATTTGCACCTGGCAGTTGCCTTACCAATACGATTTTATCGTCGCTTGGGATAGCATTTTCCATTTACCTTTTGCGAGCCAGAAGCCAGTTGTTAGCAAGCTGTGCGCCGGCCTCGCTCAAGATGGCATTCTGGTGTACACCTTCGGTAACGCCCATGGTGAGATTACTGATCAATGGCATAACGATACTTTTTACTATAGCTCGATCGGCATCAATGAAAATCTACAGCTGCTGATGGATAATGGCCTATCGATTTTGCATCTCGATTTGGATCAATACCCGCAAACCCATGTTTATGTGATCGCAGCACGGCTTTAATGACTATCCCTGACGTAGGTGTTAAAAAACGTCATCATTTCCGCGTTTAACGTCAGCTTGAGCTGTTCGCGAGGTAGTGATCCCGAAATGCCCAGACGCTTCGAGAATTTTGAGAACTGCGGAGTATCGGAAAAATCGAAATGCTTGGTGCCATCCAGTAATAACTTGGTTCCTAAGGGCGTACTGTTCGCGATCAAACTATCCAGCTTTTGATAATTGATCGGATCATCCCATTGGCTTTGGCCGATGTAGAGAAACGGAGTTTGTAATCCAGCGGCTATTCGCTCCTCTGGAATGGGTATCATCCAGCCATCAAGAGCGACACTGGCTTTGATTCGAGGATCAGTGGCTGCTGCCATGATGCTGGTGGCGCCACCAAAGGAATGGCCGAATATACCAATGCGCTGCAGATCCAGCATGCCCCAGAGTCCTTCCTCGGGTTCATTCAAGGTGGTCAGTTTATCGAGCAAAAAACTGATGTCAGCAGCGCGGGTTGCCAGTTGTGGCGAGCGAAATGCCCAGAACTCTTCCGGGGTTAAGGCATGGGGTTCTGCGGAACGGTAATCCGCGGTGCTGCCATCCTCAAATATCGTCAGATAAGCGTCAAAGGGATGATCAATGGCGACTACGATATAGCCGAGGCTCGCGAACTCCTCGGCTTGGACTGAGTTTTGACCCTTCATGCCACCCAAGCCATGAGAAAACAAAATAACAGGGGCTTGGGGCATGCCAGCCAATGGCACAGCATTGGTGAGCGCGTTGGTTTTAACGTACTGAATATGATCAATCAAAAATCGTGGTAGGCCCATCTGCTTAGCCAGTGGCGTCAGTCGTTGCTGAGGATTATCGACGTAAGGATAAGGTGCGCCACTTGATTCTGCCGTTGGATACCAGACCTGAACCACGAGTCTGCGTTTATCACCGGCGATATCGGTAAACCATTCTGTCCGGCTGTCGTCAGTCCAATTCATGATCTGCGTGCCTACAGCAAAGTCACCTGAGGGTTGTGGTAGGTCATCAAATGGCAGCAGCCGAGGCATGATCAGCGAGCAGCCAGCGGAGAAGGCGGTAAGGAGCATGATGCTGGTGGTGCGGAATATAGACATGGGCTTGTTCAATCGTCGAATGGTTTGGGTCTCGGTACTCGTGTGTTTGCCGAGGGCTTGAAGCCATGCAGAATGCCTGATATCGACCGCCAAGAAAAGCCAAACTGTGTCAGCTAGAGCATAATCGAGGTGGTCAGTGGGCTTGGGGCATCAGATTACCCTGAGTCTATCGGCTTCAGCGGGCTGACAGTTCAGCTGGAATGGCCAAGTGCCAACCCGAGCTGAGGGTCTTTGATTGAAGTTTTAGATGAACATCTTGGTTGAAGGGTTTACGGGAAGTGCTAACTAGAAGGACGAACTAGAAGGACGAACTAGAAGGACGAACTAGAAGTGCGAACTAGAAGGGCTTAAACGAAAGCCTTGATATGCAAAGCTTGAAGTGAGAGCTTTAGACCTGCCGGTTGAGATCGCCAAAGGCGTTAGGTCGACAATAGGGCAGTTGAATTTTTGAGCACGCAGGAGACAATCACGTGAAGTACGGTCTATTTGGAATCAACACGGGTTTGTGTGCGGAGCCTTCTACCATGATCCAGGTTGCCACGAGTGCCGAGGCCGCGGGCTTTGAATCACTGTGGACCGGTGAACACGTGGTGTTGCCAGATCCTCAGGTTGCGCCTTCTCCGGCGGCACCCTTGACGCCGATGGTGCACCCATCAACAGCGTTGGCGTTTGTTGCGGGTGTTACTCAGCAGATTAAACTCGGGACCGGTATCACGTTGCTGGCACAGCGTAATGCTGTGGTGTTAGCCAAAGAGATGGCGAGCCTCGATCATCTGTCTCAGGGTCGTTTGATCTTTGGTATAGGCGCCGGTTATCTCAAGGCGGAGTTTGATGCGCTGGGCGTCAACTTTGATGAGCGTGGCGCCAGGACCGACGAATATATTCTGGCAATGCGGGAATTATGGACTTCAGATCAGCCGCGATTTTCAGGCCGGTTTGTCAACTTCGAGGGCATACAGAGTCGGCCCCAACCGTTTCAACCAGGGGGGCCGCCCATTGTTCTAGGGGGGGCGAGCCAGGCCGCGTTCAGAAGAGCCGTCACTCAGGCGCAGGGCTGGTATGGTTTTGCGATGGACGTTGAGGCGGCTGGTAAAGCAATAGCAGGGTTGCGCCGAGCCCACGAAATACATAAGCGCCCCGCTGCTTTCGATGAATTGGAAATTAGCATTACACCCCGCGGGCCACTGACTCGAGAAACATTGGATGGCTATGCAGCGCTTGGGGTTAAGCGTTTGATTCTGCTGCAGACAGGTCGTACCAAGGACGCGTTAATTGAGTTTGTGGAGCGCACCGCGCGGACGTTTTTGTAGTCTGACAGATGAGTTAGTGCGCCTTGGTTGTTGCTCCGCCAGTATTTTCTCTGGCAGAGCTTTGCCCTGCGGCGCTTTTACTTAAGCGCTTAAGTGAAAGCGCTTTGACCTAAGAGCTAGCGCTCGTAATAGGTATAGCCTCGCATGCTGGCAGCGAATGCGTTCATGATGGTGGTGCGTTCCGTGGCGGTAATTTTGCCTTCCCGTACGGCTCTCTCTGCGGTACGGCGGAAGCGGTCTTGCATTTGTTGCGGGTTGTACTCCACGTAACTCAGGACATCAGCGATACTGTCGCCCTGGATCTCGTGAACGAATTCGGTGCTGCCATCGTCCAGAATACGCACGCTGACGACGTTGGTATCGCCGAACAAATTGTGCAGATCCCCTAGCGTTTCTTGGTAAGCGCCGACCAGGAAGGTGCCGATAATATATTCTTCGTCTGCCTTTAATTCATGCAGTGGCAGGGTGCGCTTGGTGTTGTGAGTGTCGACAAATTTATCGATCTTGCCGTCACAGTCACAGGTAATGTCGGCAATGATGCCTTGGCGAGAGGGTTCTTCTGCCAGACGATGTATCGGCATGACCGGAAAAATCTGATCAATGGCCCAGACATCGGGTAAGGACTGGAACAGGCTGAAATTACAGTAGTAAATATCAGACAACAGCTCTCTGAGCTTCTCCAGTTCTCGATGCTCACGTGGCGCCTCATCGGCCAAGTCGAGCAGCTGGTGCATAATTTGCAAGAATAAATTTTCAGACAATGATCTGGAACGCAGATTGATCTGCCCGGCTTTGAACAGCTCTCGAGTTTCATCTCGATAGAACAGAGCGTCGTTATAGCATTCCTGTATGTTGCGCGCGTTGGCTTTGCCCTGCATTTCCCACAGCTTTTGAATCATCTGATGTTCGTCAGTGCCGATGGCGTCAGGTAAAGGGCCGGGTTCGAAGTTAGCGACGTCGAGCACGTTGAAGAGTAAAACCGAGGAGTAGGCCACCGTCGCACGGCCTGATTCTGTGATGATCGTTGGGTGTGGCACATCGTTAGGGTCGAGGGTTGTCATCACGACCTCGATAATATCGGCGCAATACTCGTCCAAGGTGTAGTTCCGGGAATGCATATAGTTGCTCTTCGAGCCGTCATAATCGACCGCCAGCCCGCCACCAAGATCCAGATAACCCATGTCGGCACCCTCGCTCACCAGGTCACGATAAACCTGACATGCTTCGAGTACACCGGTGCGAATATCACGAATATTAGGAATCTGCGATCCCAAGTGATAGTGCAATAACTTCAGGCAGTCGAGCATGTCTTCTGCTTTAAGCGTGTCCACAAGACTCACTAGCTGAGCGATCGTCAAACCGAAAATGCTGCGGTCACCGCTGGAGGCATTCCAGTGGCCGCCCACCATGGATGCCAGTTTGACGCGAACGCCGATCAAGGGTTTGATGCTTAGGGCCCGACTGCGCTCGATGATAATCGGCAGTTCTGTCAGCGTTTCGATCACGAAAAAGACCCGGTAACCCATCTTGCAAGCTTGTAGTCCAAGATCGACAAACTCTTCGTCTTTGTAACCGTTGCAGACGATACAAGCTTCCTTTGACTCCAGATGAGTCAGGGCAATCAGTAGTTCCGGTTTGGAGCCTGCCTCCAGGCCATGACCATATTTGGCTCCGACTTGTGCGATCTCTTCGATGACGTGACTTTGCTGGTTGACCTTGACGGGGAATACGCCACGATAAGGTGCTTGGTAATTAGCTTGAGTGATGGCGCGGTTGAAGGCCTCATTCAGTTTGATGATCTGCTGCGCCAGCAGGTTCTCAAAGCGCAGCAAGACCGGCATGTCCATGCCCCGTTCCTTGATCTCATTGACTAGGTCGATCATTGACACCTTGTGGGAGGTGCCATCTTTGGCTTCAGCGGCAACGGTGACCTCGCCCTTGGCGGATACGCCGAAGTAGCCGGCACCCCAGTTATTGATGCCATAGAGATCGGCGGAAAGATCGGCGGACCAGGCATGACTAGCAAGTTTTTTCAATGGAGACGCTCTTTGGCTGAGTGTTGCAAAATGACGGCGCAGGCGCCCTGTAAGGGCGCAGAATAACGCTTTTTAGCTGTGAGCAAAAGCAGCGCTGACACGCAGCGGTGATTGGTTTGACCTGGCTATTCAAAAAGTTGATCAATTTCCCGTAAAAGGCGCTCAGGGTCGGCGAGGCGCGCGATCCATTGCCGAGGAATACCCTGCCCACCACCCATGCCGAAAGCCGCGCCACAGGCGGCACCCAACATGATGGATCGGCCGCAATTATCGCCGCCAGCGAGAATATTTTGTCGAATAGCTGAGGTAAAAGATTCCGCGGACTGAAGATTGTGCAGCAGGCTCGCCATACCGCGTCCGACGTCACAGTTGAGACCATACTTGGCGGTGACCTCAAGCACAGAGCCCGTTTCTGCCAACGCCGCACGCAGATGGGCTTGAGTGGTCTCAGAGCCAGCCTGCAGGCCCGCGTCGATCGCTGAAGCAACGGACTCGCCGAGAATCAAATCACGTAAAGTGTGACTGGCGACCTGGCCATAATCAACCGCACGGGGGGCGTTGTTAGTGACGCGAATGGCGCTCGTTACCATGGTCATCAGATTGGCGTTATCTGCATGGCGGGCGATCAGTGAGGGTAATTTACTCAGCGCGGGTAACTGTTCATCATCGGCGCCCGGATAGTCCTCAGTCGCCGCCAACGCGCTCACCAGTGCCAGACTGTAGCGCAAAGATTCTTCTGGGTGCGGTAGCGCCTGAGCCATGCGCGTCGCTTCTTCGATCAATCGTTTCCCCGTATAACGCTTGGCCGCAGCCAGTATCTTGATGAGGAGCGTGGAACGCTGTTTGTCATCCCCGCTGAACTCAAGCTCATGCGCTAGGGTGATTTGTTGATTCTCGTTCTGATACAGGGTGTCGAGTGTCTGTCGAGTGGGCCGATCGATATAACCGACGAAGGCGCCGCCGTAGCCGAAATGAGCCCTGAAAGTGTCTTGATATTGGTGGCGGTCGTACTGGCCTTGGTTCGATAGCATCGCACTCAATAATACCCAGGCTTGTTCGCCATAGTGAGAGAACTCGCCAGCCGTCTTTTTCTCATGGGCAAAGTAGCCAACATTACCGGCATAGTCGGAGGCGGTGGGCGCCCGGAACTCTGGGGTCTGCGGAGCCAGTTCTAGTAGTCGCGGCTGGCTGTAAAGCCAATGCAGCCCCATGGTGGCGGCATCGGCGACGAAGGCGCCGAGGATGGCATTTTTAGCGCGATCAATTTGGGCTGACTTCATTGGGACTATTTCCGGAGAAGAATACTGCTGAGTATAAGCTGATGTTTAGCGAAAGGTCAGCCTAGTTACCCAAGACACTGTTCAGTGTGTGTGGTTTAGTGAGCCCGATGGGCCGCTCTGTGGCGGGTCCGTGTGCGCCGGAAGCCGGGTTGGCGTATAATTTTGTCTTCCCTGCATGGAGTACAGCAATGAATACGGAGCAATTGATGGACGAACTACGATTCGATGGACAAGTGGCGCTAGTAACGGGTGCAGGTCGAGGGCTTGGCCGAGAACATGCACTATTGTTGGCGTCCAGAGGCTGCAAGGTTGTTGTCAATGATCTGGGTAGCGCCTATGACGGTACTGGTGCCAGTGAAAAAAGAGTCGCCGACGAGGTGGTGGCGGAGATCCGTGCTGCCGGTGGTGAGGCCATTGCCAACTTTGATTCTGTTGAGCAGGGCGAGCTGTTAGTGGCTGCAGCGTTGGCAGCCTATGGTCGGCTGGATATTGTGATCAATAATGCCGGCATCCTAACGCCTGAAACCTGGTCTGAGCTGACTCTTGAGTCTTGGCAGCGGACCATCAATATTAATCTGACCGGTGTGTTCACCGTGATGAAAGCGGCTTGGCCAGTATTTGTCGAGCAACAATATGGGCGCTGTGTAATAACCTCATCGCCGGCCATTTTTGGGGCCGGTGTGGCAGCCTATGCGGCCAGCAAGTCGGGTTTGTTAGGTCTTGCCAATTCACTCCAATTCGAAGCGCGTAAACTCAAGTTGGATATCAAGTGTAATTTGTTAGTGCCCCAGGCAGATACTCGAATGGTTCGCGATTTTGCTTCGGCCATCGATGATCGGCGGGTCCAGCAGGGTCGTCCACCCGCGCGATCGGCACCACCGGAGATGCTGGCAAGGCTATCGCCGAGTAGGGTCTCTGCCATGGTCGCGTGGTTAGCGCATTCCTCCTGCGCCGCTGAAGCTTCAATCCATGAGGCCGGGGCCGGCTACTTTGCGCGATTAAATTGGGCTAGGTCTGCGCCATTGTTTGCCACTGAGAAAGAAGGTTTGGCGGGTGCGCCGATGCCAGAGAATGTGCGTGATGGCCAGGCGACGCTGGCGGACTTCGAGCATGGCCATATGCCGGTTTCAGGAGATGGCACCATGGGCGGGCCCAGTGCGCTTGAGCAAGTTTTGCGGCATATTAAAACCGCTGACTAGGTGTTATTTGGTTTTTTTGGTTCGACTCGCGCCGTGACTTTGATCGCCTTTAGTTGGTTGGAAAAGAGTGTCAAGTTAGGTGTCAATTCTGTTATGTTCTAAGTCAGCCTGAGCTGTTGTGCTAACAATTTTTCAGACCAAGTGTTCATTACGAGGAATTTTTATGTCATTCAAACCCAGTTCCATCGAGGCGCTTAATCTACTGCTGCAATTCGATCGCGCCAATCAAGGCAGCGGTATCAAGGTCCATTCCAATGCCCGCCCGGAAGTGATTGCCGCATGCGAATTATTGTTTGCCAAAGGCCTGATCGATCAAGCCGATGGCGGTTTCCTGACTGACGCGGGTCTCGAGGCCTTGCTCCACGTTCAGGTGCTGGCCAGCTTGTTAAACGAACATGCTGTGGCATAGGCTAATCCGGGTCGGCATTTAATTGCCGATGCAGCTTGGCGCGATCCACATCGAAACGCCGACCTGCGGCGTAAAATAACGGAATTGCCAGGAACGATATCATGGTGAAATACAACAGCGCAGTGGTGTAGGGCTCAGTATCGCCCTGCACGATCAGGTGGTCGACGTAGATTCCGGCAGCACTGACACCGATGGCCACCCCGGCCATGTTCAATAAGAGTATGTAGAGCGCGACAACCGTTGCTCGGATTTGTGGGGGTACCAATTCCTGTACCGTTGAGAAGGTCGGTCCGTAAAAACATCCTAGCTGGAAGAAACCAACCGCAACACCGACCCAGAACCAGATGGAATCTGGTTCCACCAAGCGATAGGCAACATTGATGGGCGCCAGAATGAGCATGATCCAAAACAGGAACATGGGGCGGCCAATACCCGTTTTACGTAAAAACCAGTCGCCACCGAGGCCGCCAAATAAATTGCCAGCCATGCCTGCGCAGATACCTATCCAACCAGTGATTTGGGCAATTTCAGCCCGCTCAAAGCCGCGCTCGTTGACATACCAGAGTTGATCAAAAGTCGCAGCGCCGAGAATAAAGTGAAATGCAACGCCACCCATAATAGTCAGTACCAGTGCCGGTGAGGCGCGTAGTGCGCGGGCGAGTTCAGTCATGGTTTGCTTAAATGACAATTGTGGCACAGGGGGCGTTGTTACTGATTCTTTGATCAAATGCCGCCTGGGCGTTTCTCGAATAAACCACATGACCACCGCAAGCAGCAGGCCCACACATCCCAGCAGATAAAAACAATTGCGCCAACCTATAGCGGGCCCAAGATAACCAACGACCAGCAGGCTCGCGCCGACGCCCATCGGGACACCCATATAATAAACCCCGGAGGCGAAGCCGAGTTTTTCTGCCGGGAAACGATCGGCCAGCAAGGACATAGCCGTTGGCGTCATGATGGATTCGCCTACACCGATGAACATACGAGGTAATGCGAGGGAGGCAAAGCCTTTCGCCGCGCCCGATGCCGCGGTTAGTAGGCTCCAAATGGCCAGTCCTACCGCAATCAACCGTGTGCGGTTGACGGTATCGGCCAGGAAACCCATGAACAAACCAGCAGTTGAGTAAAAAGTGAGAAAGACGAGGCCTGTAAGGAGGCCGAATTGGGTATTGCTCAGCCCGAGATCGGGAACAATAAAGTTCGCGAAGCTGGCAAGCAGCTGTCGATCGACAAAATTCATGATATTCAAAAATGTCAGAAAGCCGAGGAATAGATAACTGGAACCAGTAACTCTTTCGGGCGTTGTCATGTTTAGAATCCATCAACATGCAAAGATGCATGCACTGAATAGAGCACGTTTTTTACACGGGAGCAAATCTACGGAACTTATCGGTTTGGTTTGATCCTCTCGACAGCTGTTTCCTGGAGACCCTAAGGCTTAGATTTCACTTAAGGACAGCCGCAGCATCCGCTCGACCTGAGCAACAATCGCTTCCAGCATGGTTTTGTCAAAATCAGGCATACGGGGCGTGTGCAGGTGACCGGTGGGGATAGTCGAACCTAGCTTGTTGCGCAGCCGAATGCTGCGATAGGAAATTTCATTGGATAAGTAGCCACCGCCGCCGCCACGAACCGCTGTTGCCCAGCGCAGTTGATCGAGTGACTTAGCGTCGAAGGTACCCTCCAAGGTGGTGACCAAATGACGATCGTTAATGGGATACTTGCCAGTTGCTTGCTGCATGGCAGCGTAAGGCAGGCTGAATTGAACAAACTCAGGACCTTGAAGGGCTGCCTCACCAAGCCGAGGAATGATGGGTTGCGTCTCAGAACCGCCGGCCAGGATATTCAGGTTGTCTGGGGCGCTAGCGCTGCGACGCCGACCGGGAAAGTGCTCCAGGTCGAATTCAGTGCGGCCCATGGACATGGTGATAACCATGTGGACGCTGTTTGACGCGTAATAGGGTGCCAGCGCTGACTCAACTTCGCCAGCATCAAAATCTGCGTAGCGTACCGGGAATGTCATGGCGTTAATTTCGGCGCGTACACCATTGTGCTCAATGACGGCGCCGTCAAGAGACAATGCCAGGACGCCGGATGGGTTGCTCTGGCGTATATTAGTGTCCAGTAAAAAAGGGTCAAAGCCGGTGATCAGAATTTTTTTCTTGGTAGATTTTTCATAAGCCAAATCAAGCCGGCCGCGGCTACTGTGTTCCAGACTTTCGATTAACGCCAAGCGCTGGTTGTCGGTCAGTGGGAATCCCAAGTCCTGTTGGCGCAGATATCGGCTGAGTGACAGGCGTGCCCAGTAGAGCGCGCGATCGTCAAGGCTGCCGGCGGTAACCTGGTGTTTGGCAGCTTGCCACAGTTGATCGCCGCTGAGCAGAACCTGCTGCTGTAGGCTGGCAAACTCTTCAGCCTGCTGCCAGGCACGGATGCTGGCCGTCTGCTGGTCTTGCAGTGCGGATAAAAGACCAGGCATGGCCTTGTGTGCAGCGTCGATGCGCAATTCTTCGGCTGTCAGCGGGCTCGACTGCAGGCCGCCGCCGAACAGCGTGATGCAGACAAAAAACACTGCACGTTGGGTCCATGAGTTAGGCTCAAACATGATGGGCTCCTGATTCCTGTTAGCGCAATTTTCTGGTCTGTGAATGCCAGGACGGGCGCATCGAAAGACAGGCCTAGGGTATCATAGTCGTATCGGGTCCAATGAACGAGGATCGCACAGAATCCAGGGTTGATAACATGCGGGAGCGAAATGAGTAATTCGAATGCTGTGAAACTCGACGCCAGTTGGCTTGCTCACCTGGAAGGTGAATTCGACAAGCCGTATATGCTGGCGTTGAAAGACTTTTTGTTGGTGCAAAAGAGCGCCGATAAGGTGATCTATCCGGCGGGTGGGCATTATTTTAAGGCGCTGAATTCAACCCCGTTGGATAGGGTGAAGGTCGTTATTCTCGGTCAGGACCCTTATCATGGTCCGGGACAGGCTCATGGGCTGTGCTTCTCAGTACCGCCGGGGGTGCGGATACCGCCGTCGTTGATGAACGTGATTAAAGAAATTCAAGCGGACCTGGATCTATCCAAAGACCGATTCCCGTCGGGGTGTCTCTCATCTTGGGCGCAGCAGGGTGTTTTGTTGCTCAACGCCGTGCTCACCGTGGAGCAGGGTCAGGCAGGTGCGCACCAGGGCAAGGGCTGGGAGCTATTTACCGACAAAGTGATAGAGGTGGTGTCTCAGCAGCAAGACCATTGTGTCTTTATGCTGTGGGGTAATTATGCGCAAAAGAAGGGTGCGATGATTGATCGAACCAAACACCTGGTGCTGGAAGCGCCGCATCCTTCGCCACTGTCATCGCACCGTGGGTTTTTTGGTTGTCGGCATTTTTCCCAATGTAATGCTTACTTGCGAGCCCATCATGAAAACCCCATAGATTGGAGCACCCAATGAGTTTTCAGTCCGTTGTGTTGGTCTCTGTCGGGTATGACGTGAGAGGGATCACACCTGGTGCCCGCCCTTAAATGGATAACGCTAGACTCAATGATCGTGAAAGTCAGTATCAGATGAGGAGTCTATTTATCCTTGGGCACTAGTGTGCTCTTGATCCATGATTCGGTAAGATGAAGTGCTGAGGCTCGGCGCCGGTGCTGAGGTTATTGCTTCTGGCAGGAACTGAAGCTTCGCCAATGTATTGGTGCAAAACCACCAATCTAACGGGTGCTTCGCTATGCACAACATAAAGCTATTGCACAACTGATAGTGAAAAAAAAGAGTAATACCGAATGCGAGGCGAGTAGCAGTGAAAGACATCCACCAGTACCCAGCAGGTCAAGCCGCTGGCAGGCTGTCGCTTCAACATTTTCCGACTCAAACTCAGGCATGGCCTAGGGGTGCGCATCTACGCCAGTCCGATGACCCAGATCGTGCTCAGGACGATGCCGATGCACTCACTGTTCAACAGTACATTGCGCCAAAGGACTGGGTCAGTTGCGATCAATTGATCTATTTTTTCTGTGATATTCATGCGGATACGGATGCGTTTTTTCTGTCCTTGTTGGCCGCTGGCGGTATTCAAAAGACCGGCGAGGGAGATAGCGATTTTGAATTGACGAGTGAAGGCCGCGCTGCGCGCTTTATTATCGGCGGCGATTGTTTCGATAAAGGGCCAGCGACGCTGCGGTTACTCGATGCCATTCGGCAATTGATCGACAAAGGCGCTGATCTGATTCTGTTGGCGGGTAACCATGATATACGCACGTATTTGGGGATCTATTATGCAGAGAATAAAGCGCCACTGTTTGATCATTTGTTCGTGCGAATGGGCAAAAAAACCGTACCCTTGCTCGCCGAGATCTATAGGGATTACATCGAAAACCAGGTGCTGCAGACGGCGGCACCTGATGCGCTAGCGCAAGAGGCGAGAATCTACGCTTGCTTGTTTCCTGGGAATAGTTGGTATGACGAGTTCCCTAAAGTTGCCAGTTCATGGATTCGACCATCTCGGTTGGCGAAAGAGCTTAGGCGTATTCGCGAGAAGACTGATGATTTCAAGACGCGGATGGCAGCAGCTGGTCTGGATATTCATAAGGTTCAGGCGGCATTGATTAAATTCCGCGAGCTTTTCATGGTGCCAGGGGGGAATTACTCCTGGTTCTTTGATCGTATGCAAATAGCCCATCAGGAAGGCTCTTATCTATTTGTTCATGCGGGGGTCGACGACAGTGTCGCGCAAACCTTGCGTGAGCATGGGGTGGAACACCTCAATCAGGCGTTCCGAACGTCGCTTAGAAACGAGCCATTTGCACTCTATCACGGCGCATTGGGTAATGTGTTTCGTACTAAATACCGAACCATCGACTTTGATTTTTCTGCTCAGGGTGTCGATGATCTGCATCGTGCTGGAATTTACGCTATTGTTCATGGGCACAAAAATATTTTGCGGGGCCAACGGGTCGTGATTCGCAAGGGGATGCTCAACTTTGAGTGTGACGCCTCAGTTGATTGTCATACGCGTGCCAAGGAAGGTCTGGTTGGCCCCGGCGGTGCGGTAGTGAAATTTTGTCGCGATGGAACCGTGCAAGGTATCAGTACGGATTACCCATACATCAAACAATTTAGCCCTAGCGGCCAAGCTCGTTAGCGAGACATAAAGAACTGCGGTTGCTCTCACACTCATATACCAAGACGTGGATTTTCTGATGCCGATTGATGAAGGTTTGAATATCGACTTACGATTTTTGATTTTGGAAGTCAAAAAGCAAGCGCGTGCGTCAGCTTCTGTGGTTGAGAAGCCTTCGCCAGCGAAGATCAAGAAAATCAGCGTCCGCGAACACTTTATCGACAACCTCAAGGATACCTTGGAGAGCAAGTGCTATTTCAATATCCACCGGGAGGAAGAAGGGCAGATTAATCACTTCAGAGCGATTATCACCATCGCTGTCAATCTGGAAAGGTGTGCTGACTTTTTTATTAGTATTGCGAATCAAATGAGTCATGTGAAGGAACCGGCGGAATTTGTTGAGTTTGGTCTCAAACGCTATTACCAGGTGATCTATAAAGCTATTGATGCCATATATCCGGCTCTGTCTGAGAATAACCTTGAGCTGGCACAGACAATCTGCGACTACGAACAAGTGTTAGATGACTACTATAATGAAACAGCGGCGCTGATTCGAGCAAAGCTCCGGCAGCGGAGCAAAGTCGACGATTTGTTGACGTTGCTGGCGATCGCGCAATACCTTGAACGCGTAGGCGACAGCTTCCTGAATATTGGCGAAGCGATTTTAGATATTCGTTTGGGTGAGCAATTAGGTATTCTGCAATTCAGAAACTTGCAGAAAGGCCTGGCGTCACAAAACATCAATATCAATGACAGCAATATTCAGTTTAAGCCCATCATGAATACCCGTTCTGGTTGCCGGGTGGCAAGAATTTCCATGACTGCCGTCGATTCAGTGGAGCGAGCGCTGTTCTATAAAGAAGGCGATGTGGCCAAAATAGAAGATGAAACTAGGGGTTTAGCGCTTTGGCAGGAAAAATTCCCCGGGTTGACGCCGAAGATCGTTTGGCATGAGGCCAAGAAGAATAGCGCGACTATGTTGCTGGAATATATTGAAGGTGACGATCTGTTGAAAATTTTAATCAATGGCGGCAGCAGGCTTGACCAAGCGATGGAGATGTTAACCAAGCAGCAGGCGCAGGTCTGGAAGGTCAGTCACAAGAGCAAGGTCGTCAAATCAGATTATGTAACGCAATTACTAAGCCGAAAAAGTGATATTCAGTCAGTGCATCCAGGACTGTTTGAGGCAAGCCATGGTCTGGATTTGATGATCAAGGAGGCTAGGAAGATAGAGCGACAACTGCCAGCGCCATTCAGTACGCTGATCCACGGGGATTTTAATGCGGACAATATTATTTTCCAGTTTGATCAACAGCAAATGTACTATGTTGATGTCCATCGCAGTGGCTATGGAGATTATGTGCAGGACGTATCGGTATTTCTGATCTCTAATTTGAGGGTGCCTCTGTTCAGCTCCGAAGTTCGCCAGCGACTCAATATGGCCAATCAGCGGATGTACGATTGTGCGGCCAGTTATGCTGCTCGGCAAAAGGATAAGATGTTTCAAGCTAGGCTGGCGCTAGGCCTTTTCAGGTCGCTAATCACCTCGACTCGATTCGTGTTTGATAAAAAATTCTCAGCAGAGCTTATTGATCGCGCAAAATTGATCGTTGATGACCTCAAGGCCCATGAAGGCAAACTCAATCGATTTAAGATTAACCCAGAATATTTTCTGTATCGCTGATGGAGATGTGCCGTTTGAATATTGGAGTGATAGGAATAGCAGGAGCTTGGTCGACGGAGTCGCTTAGTGCGAGTCTGGCGCGCAAGGGTGCCGGCGGTCAGGTTATCCAGTTGAATGAAATATCCTACGATCTGGCATCCGGTGATGTCTGTTCAAAGCAGCAGAATCTCAATGAATTTGATGGTTTCATCATCAAAAAAATGGGTGCAGATTACTCTGCGAACTTGCTGGATCAGCTTGAGTTGCTTGAATTGCTGGAACGTCGCGGCGTCAGGTTTTTTTCTTCGCCGGCGATGATTCGGCGAATGATCAGTCGATTGGGTTGTACCCTGCGGCTGCTGGATAATTCGATTCCCATGCCGCCGACGTTTGTTACCGAGGATGTGGATGCGGCTGTCAGGTGGGTGGAGTCTCAGGGTCCGGTGATTCTAAAGCCGCTCTACAGCACCAAGGCCAGAGGCATGGAGCTCCTGCATGATGGGGCGCTAGCACGGCAGCATTTCAATGCATTACAGGAGCGTGGAGAGAAGATTATCTACTTGCAGAAACACTATGATTTGTCGGGTACCGATTATGGTCTGGTCTTTATGGGTGGCGAGTACATCGGGGCCTATGCGCGTGTGGGTGACGGTTCTACCTGGCACACCACGACACGGGAAGGCGGCAAGTATGAAGCGTTTACGCCATCTCCTGAGCTAATCGAGCTGGCGACTCGAGCCCAGGCACCCTTCGGCCTGGATTTTACCAGCGTAGATATCGCTGTGACGAAGGAGTTGGGGCCAGTCGTGTTTGAGGTGTCAGCTTTCGGGAGCTACAACGGTTTGTATGAAAGCTCCGGTATCGATGCCCCCGACCTGTTCACCGATTACGCGATTAAAAAACTCACTGAATGACCGGCGTTTCAGTCCATTCACTGCCGGGCGTTTGAAAGCGGGAGAGTTCGGTGAGGAGCCTTGCGCCCTGGTTGATCAGCTCATCGCGGTCGCCGCGGGCCTCAAGATTTAGGCGCACCAAGGGTTCTGTTTTTGACGGGCACAGAGTGAATCGCCATTGCCCGGGCATCTCGAAGCTTAAGCCGTCAAAGAAATCCACACCCAGAGCCTGGCGTCCATAGCAATTGAGTATATGCTCCAGCGCGCCCTTGGTATCACTTAACGTCAAGTTGATCTCTGTGGTTGAGCACACATTGGCTCTGGCTCGCTCGACAATCTCTGCCAGTGTTTGGTCGGTCTGAGCAAGGATCTGAATCATCTTCAGCCAGGCTAACATGCCCGAATCACAACCATTAAATGCGCCGAAATAGTGGTGAGACGATAGCTCGCCGCCATAAACCGCTTGGTTTTTGCGCATGTGTTGTTTCATAAAAGCATGCCCGGTTTCAGAGCGAATGGCCTTGCCCTTGAGCCGCTGGATGATGTCGAGAGTATTCATGCAGAGCTTTGAATCATAGACGATGGCGGCGCCGGGAAAGACTGTCAGGTAGTGCTCTGCCAGAATGCCCACCACATAGTAGGTGGGTACAAGCTGGCCGTTGCCGTCGAAAAACACACAGCGATCACAATCGCCATCCCAGGCGACACCCAAGGCGAACTCATTGGATTGCATAAACTGGGTCATCTCGGCGATAAGCAGGGGCTTCGAAGGATCTGCACCGCCGTCTGGTATCGGCCCTGGCTGGCGTCGTACCCACTCAACGGGGAGCTTGAGTCCTTCGGCAATATCATGCGCCAGGGTCGTAGCGGTGCCATTTAAGCCGTTGAGTGCGATCAAGCCGCTGGTCAAGCTGGCAGGCTGGAATTGGTGTAGGAGGTGCGCCACATAATCTTGGTGAACATCGCGCTCGCGCATGATGCCAGATTTGCCCTGGTTGGTGTGTCCTGACAACATCAGCGCCATGACGCTGTCGAGACCGTCATCAAAGGTGACCGCCTTGCCATTTTTCAGCACCAGCTTAAAGCCATTGAATGCTGCTGGATTATGGCTGGCAGTGACCACGATAGCGGCGCTAATGCCGGGGAGTGAAGAGGCAAAATAGCCCAGTTCAGTGGCGCATAAACCCAGGTCGACAACGTCGACGCCAGATGCCAGCAACCCATTGATCAGACATTGCTGGAGTCCCGGGCTGGAATCACGCATGTCACGACCCACCGCAACAGTGCCTTTGAGTTTGAAGTGATGAGCAACCCCGTGGGCAAAGGCCAGCGCAAAGGCGTCGTCAATTTCCGTTGGGAAAATGCCGCGGATATCGCCAAGTCGAAATGCCGTGAGGGTGTGTTTCATGGTAGCGATACTACCACAGCTGGTCGGTTTGTCAGCCTGTGTCCTAGGCTCGGCGGGCGACTTTCCCGCTGGGCTGATGCTTGTTATCCTGCGGCGATGCGGAACCGCTTTAATTGATCATTACTCAGGCGAGACACACCATGAAGACCAACCGATTAGGCCGCAGTGCGGTGGTAGTATCAGATATCTGTATGGGGACCATGACCTTTGGTACCGGCGCTGATGAAAAGACGGCGTTTGAAATCCTCGATCGCTCTTATGAGGCCGGTATCGATTTCTATGATACCGCTGAAAATTACCCCGTGCCGCCCGATAGTAAGTTGGCAGGCCTGACGGAAGACATTGTTGGTCGGTGGATGAAAACGAAATCCCGAGATTCTCTCATCATCGCCACAAAGGTCTCCGGGCCGAGCCATGGCTGGCTCAAAGCATCTGTTCGAGATGGCAAGACAGCCCTTGATCGACACAATATCATCAAAGCAATAGAGACCAGCTTGCGGCGTCTGCAAACGGACTATATCGACTTGTACCAGACCCATTGGCCAGATCATGGCGTTGCCTATGATGAGATCCTGGCGGCCCTGGATGAGCTGGTGCAATCCGGTAAGGTTCGCGTGCTAGGTTGCAGCAATGAAACCACCTGGGGTTTGACTAAGAGCCTGATGGTTGCAGAGATGCATGGTTATGCGCGCTATGAAACTATCCAGAATAACTTCAGCCTGAATAATCGCCGGTTTGAAGATGAGTTAGCCCAGGCCTGTCGGCAAGAAAATGTCAGTTTGATACCATTTTCACCACTGGCCGGTGGTGTCTTGTCCGGTAAGTATCTGGACAAACAACGACCAGAAGGGGCGCGGTTTACCAAGTATCTCGCAATGGGCGGCCGTCAGGCGGCAATGGCAGGGCGGTTTATTAACGACAAGACACTCGCTTCAACCGCGCGTTTTATGGAGATTGCCCAGCAGGCTGGTCTGGCACCGGTGACCCTGGCGACGGCCTGGAGCAAGCAACATGATTTTGTCGCCTCCACCATTGTTGGCGCCACTCGGGTTGATCAATTGGATGATATTTTTGCCGCGGCCGAGGTCGTTCTAAGTGCCGAGGTCATGGCTGAGATCGATAAGGTCACGACCGAGATTCGCTATCCGATGGGATAGTCGAGATCGGTCGGTAACGATGGGTCTGGCGCGATCTAAAAACTGTTCTCAGTAACCGCATTTTTCAGGGGCTTGTTGTCGAGAAATGCTGCCAAGTTGGCTAAAAACAGCAGCTGACCACGGTGGCCTGTACCCTCGCCGCGATTACTAGAGTGGGGCGTTAGCATGACTCGTGGATGGTGCCATAAGGGGCTGTCGGCGGGTAAGGGTTCGACCTCGAAGACATCAAGCACCGCATGATCAATTAAGCCCTCATCGAGCACCTGGATCAGTGCGGGCTCATCTACCACACCACCGCGGGCAATATTCACCAGTACGCTGGTGGGTTTCATCAATCTGAGCATCTTCGCATCGAACAGGTGTCGGGTTTGTTCCGTCAAGGCGCAGGCGAGTACCACCACATCAGCCTGGGGCAAGTGCTCTGCCATTTCGCTGTAGGTGATCACTTGATCTGCGTGGGGGCTCTGCGCCTGGGCGCGTTTGACGCCTGTCACTTGGGCTTCGAAGCCGCGGGCTATCTGACCCACCCGCTGGCCGATATTGCCCAGGCCGACGATCAGCCAGCGCGAACCATGAATCTCTTGAAAGTGAGTGTCCTGCCACTCAGCGTTGGCCTGATGCCGCGCCCGCTCGGCAAAGTTTTGGTAGTGACTGAGTACGGCTGCGACCACGTACTCGGCGATTGCTGGCGCTTGAGCGTCGCTATTGCTGAGGCGTACACCCTGATCAAAGATCTGTTTGAAAAATGGTGCATCGAGCCCCGCGGTTACTGACTGCATCCATTGCAAGTCTGGTGCGCTGGTCACCAGTTTAATAAAAGGCCCAAATTGCTTGTTTTTAATGATGTCCAGGCTGAACCAGGTAGCGTGAATAGGGTATTGCGCAGCGCTGACGGTGTCGTCGTTGACCTTCAGGGAACCGTCAGCCTGCAGTCTGACAATGGTGACGCGCTGCTGATGAATTGCCAAGTCGGCCGCCATGTCGTTGTAGCTGGATTCCGAGAGTAATAGATTTATCAATGCAGATCTCCTGATCGTGGTGGCCGGTCGCGGCCTAGTCTACAGTTTAATACTCGTGCTTTACGCACATGTTAAGTTTTATGCGGTATTACATCAGGCCATTCAGGCGGTTGATATTACTGAATCGGGCAGGATCTAGATCCTTGTCGGCCAGCGCGGGGTGATCTGGCAAATAGCGATGGGCACGATAAATGCTGACAGTGGCTTCGCCACGGGCATTGTTGTTAACGAAGGGGTTGATCCACTCCCAAACAACCTCCCGAGCCTGGTTAGTTTCAAACAGACGGCCGCTGGTGCCTTCACACACCAAAACGTTGCCTGAAGGCAGGCGGGAGGCGCCGGAAATATGGCCGCTGAAAAATTGGTGCATGGGCACGCCATGATAAGTCCAGACGACATCGCTGCTCTGGGGGTCTATTTCAATCACTCGTGAGGAGGAGGCGCCGTTATCGAACACTTGAATATTGTCGTGGGTGGCACCTTTGTTGGTAACCCAGGTAGGATTGTGTTGGCCATGGGTCTTAGTGAATTTCCAGCTAATTTCGCCACTATCGGCATTGATGATCGCGAGCCTGTCAGCATTTCTGGCGGAAAATAGGATGTCGCCCTTTTTGTTGATATCAAAGCCGTTGAGGTGAGTCCATTCCCAGCGCCGTCGAGTAGGGTGTATCGGATCCTTGATTGGATCGAGCAACTTCCAGGTCTGGATGCGCCGTATTTCTTGACCCTGGGGGTCAACTTCAACCAGGTCATCACCGAGTAACCGAGGCAAGCGCTCCCGTGGCATCTTGTAGCCACCGCGTACTTGTTTGTGCAAATCTTCCGGTAATTCAACCCATTCCGGCACCATCGTGTTGCCGTTCTCGAGGCGAAAGAAATCATGGTGCTGGCAGCGGTTTACGTATTCCCAGACAATGTCACCCTGCCAGTTCATTTCTACCAGGGTGGTGTGGTAGCCGCCGAGGCGAGTGATATGCTGCTCGAACGCTAGCGGCGCCTTCGTTGGCTCGTCTGGTGGTGGTTTAGGTAAATTTATATCAGAGCCGGTCATCAGTAAATTGCCGTTCTTCAACAGTCGACCATAGCCTGGGTGGATATGACTGAACCGCCATTGATGCACGACTCGGCCATCCATATCAATCAGGTAAGTCGATTGGTCACCATGAGGGGTTAGCAGCGTATAGCCCTTGGTGGACAAACCCGGTTTGTGAAATGTCAGACCCGTTGCCCGATTGATAGACCAGCCCATATTGATCTCCTTGCTTGTTGTCTCATCCGTTAGCGTTGTAGCCGCAGGCTGGTGAGCGCGTGTCTTGCGATGCTATGACCGAAGGTAAGATGCACCATTGATATCGATAATGCCACCAGTCATAAAGGTGGGCGCCTCGAGCGCTAGATAACGGATGGTTTCGCCGACCTCTTCAGCCTGGGCGACACGGCCGATTGGACTTTGCTGACGAATGCCTTCGCCTTCCGGGCTTGCCAGGATCGCTGCGGCCATAGGCGTCTCAATAAACCCCGGAGCTACGGTATAAATATAAATATTCTTGGGTCCCAGTGCCTGGGCTAACGACTGGCCCATGGCGTTCATGCCGGCTTTTGAGGCGCCGTACCAGGGCATCAAGGGCTCGCCACGAAAGGCACCACGAGATGAAACGTTGATCATTCGGCCGCCACCGGATTTGATCATCTGCTGCGCAGCGCAAAATGATAAGTTGGCCGCAGCGGTCAGATTCGTCTCAAGAATGCGCTGCCAAGTCTCTTGCCAAGTCGCGTAGTCGATAGCGGTAATATCGCAGCGGGCTGATATGCCGGCATTATTGACCAGTACGTCCAATTGTCCCATCTCGGCAACAACCTGCTGAATCAGGCTTTCTGCCATCGAAGGATCAGTGATGTCTGCCCCGTAAACCCGATGCCCAGTGCCTGGTAAGCTCGCGCATAAGGCGTCTGCTGCCGCTTGGTTGCGATGAAAATGCACTGCTATGCGTGCACCGTCAGTGGCGCAGGCCAGCGCCGCGGCCTGGCCGACACCGCCAGAGGCGCCCGTAATGAGTATGACAGGTGATCTATTCATCGTTTTTGTCGCTCTTCATAGTCAGCTCTTTGTAGACCCTACTGCCTGGGTAGATGCCCATCATAGGTGATCATGGGTGATCATGGGTGATCATGGGTGATCATAGGTGATCATAGGTGATCATAGGTGATCATAGGTGATCATAGGTGATCATAGGTGATCATAGGCTGGTTCAGGGCTTGTTAGGTGTGTATTCGTAATCTGCAAGGTGGTAACCCTTGCTAAGTCAATCTATCCCAGTGCGCATATTGGACCAAGGTATACCACTAAATCAACGTTCTGGCGTGATGGCCGCCAGAGCCTATTTGATTGGGCGCGAGACAGGTCGAGAAGACGCTTTTCCGAGTTGGATTATTGGTTTTCAGGCCAGCTTAGAGCAAGTTTGCTTAGTTCTGTGCTTAGTAACTGCTGGATTTGATGCACGTGCTTGTGGTTGTTTTAGCCACCATGGAAAAACCTTCCGATTGGCTTGTTTCTCTGCTAGTCTCGAGAACTACCTTTTATGAGGATATGACCATGGCGACAGTAGCGGGCACGCAAGCGACCTTGTATGAAGTGCGCAAAGGGGCGGCCTGGATCACGTTGAATCGGCCAGAAAATCGCAATGCCTTGTCTTCAGTTTTAGTCAATGAGCTCTATGCTCACCTGGGGATTGCTAACCAGGACCCCGAAGTGCGGACGATTGTGATCACGGGTAACGGCCCGGCGTTCTGTGCGGGTGCAGACCTGAAGAGCCCGCCGGGACAATCCATCGATGGCGGTGGTCAGGCCGTGCCTTACCCTGAAGTGCTCAGGGCCATTCTCGACAGTGACAAGCCGGTGATTGCCGCGATCAATGGCGCTGCCTTTGCAGGTGGCTTGGGCCTGGTGGGAGCCGCGGATATTGTCATTACCGTCGACGATGCGCAGTTCAGTTTCAGCGAAGTCAGAATTGGCGTGATCCCCGCTGTGATCTCGGTGGTCTGCCTACCAAAACTCGGCACTCACCATGGCATGAAGCTGCTTCTCACGGGCGAGCGTTTTAATGGTCATCAGGCTGTTGAGTATGGGCTAGTGCACCGGGCGGTGCCCAAAGACCAATTGCAGGCAGCAGTCCAGGAAGAGATCGATATGATCAATCTGGGCGGCCCTAATGCAGTGGTTGAATGTAAAAAGCTGGTTCGGCGCGTGTCGCAATTGTCGACTCAGGAGGGGTTTGCGGAAACAGGTGAATGGAGTGTTCGCATGTTCAAGTCGCCGGAGGGCGCCGAGGGTATGGCGGCCTTTAGAGAAAAACGTCAACCCAACTGGGTGAAGGCAGACTAGCCGTGACGTTGAGTGCGTCACCCGGCAAGCAACAAGCCAAGAGCCTTCGCGCCCGGGATCTAATTTGCGACGCGACGATAGACCTGTTGGTGAGCAAGGGATATAGCGACACCTCGTTAAACCAGGTGGCGGCGACGGCGGGATTCTCGAAAGGCGCATTGCAGCACCATTATCCGTCGAAGGAGGATCTGATTGCCGCGACGTTAAACAAACTCTTGGCTAGACCCTTTCAGCCCGGACGTGGCAAGCCCGTCAGCGTCGACGCGGCACTGCTGCAGGCCTGGAATAAATATATCAATACGCCGGCTTATCGGGCTTTGTTGGAAATACTTAACGCTGCCAGAACTGATGAATTGCTCCAAGCGAGGATATCCACAGAGCTTTTTGACTGGGGGCGCGCCCTTGATGCGCAATCCTTGGCGCAATACGCCGCAGTATCGGGTAATGATGAAGAAGTTGTCATGTTATTGAATATGACTCGAAGCTTTTTGCGGGGTCTGCTGATCCAGGAACGTTATGGCAGTGATGGCGTGAAGCACTTGGAATACGTTAAAAAATGGATCGCGTTAGTGGCCCCCTTGTTGACGCTCCGCGAATCGTCTGAATAGTCTTTATTTAGGCCTGATGAAATTTTAGATGAGGTGAATGACCATGACCGAAGTAATCAGAATCGCGAATTGCAGTGGTTTTTATGGCGATAAACTCAGCGCTGCTCGAGAGATGGTTGAAGGGGGTCCCATCGATGTGTTGACCGGTGACTATCTCGCTGAGCTGACCATGACCATTTTGTATAACCAGCGTCAGAAAAATCCAGACGGGGGATATGTGGGCACCTTTCTGAAACAGGTGCGTGAGGTATTAACCTTATGTATGCAAAAGAACATCAAGATTGTCTCCAATGCTGGCGGCCTGAATCCTGCCGGTATGGCAAAAGCAGTCTCTTTGATTGCGACTGAGCTTGGCCTTGATGTCAAAGTCGCTTATATCGAGGGTGATGACCTGATGCCTCGGCTGGTGGATCTGCAAGCCAGTGGTGAGACCCTGACGAATATGGACACCGGCGTGACCTTGGCTGATGGCGGTAAACCAGCAGTCACGGCGAATGCTTATCTTGGTGCCTGGGGGATCAAGGCCGCGTTAGATTTGGGTGCTGATGTGGTGATCTGTCCGCGGGTCACCGACGCGGCGGTGGTTATAGGTCCCGCCGCCTGGAAATTCAACTGGCAACGGCAAGATTACGATGCGCTCGCTGGAGCCCTTGCCGCAGGTCATATTATCGAATGTGGCGCGCAGGCAACGGGGGGTAACTATGCGTTTTTTCAGGAAGTGCCGAGTTTCCATAATATGGGCTACCCCATCGCCGAGATTGAGGCGAATGGTAATTTCATCATCACCAAGCATCCAGGCACCGGGGGGCTGGTATCGGTGGGTACCGTCAAGGCCCAGTTGTTGTATGAGATTGGTGCGCCAGCCTATTTGAACCCTGATGTCGTCGCCCATTTCGATACCCTGACCATAGCGCAACAGGGCGCTGATCGAGTCTATGTGTCAGGCTGTCGGGGTAGCAGTCCTCCGCCGACTCACAAGGCGTGTATTAATACTGCTGGCGGCTTTCGCAATGGCATGGAGATATTGCTGACTGGCCTTGATATCGAGGAAAAAGCTGATTTATTTACCGATACCCTGTTCACGTCCGTGGGTGGCATTGATCAATTTGATGAAGTTACTGTCCAGTTGATTCGCAGTGATCAAGAGGATCCGCAATCGAACGAGCAAGCCTATGCGCGCCTGCGAATTAACGTGAAATCGAAGAACGAAGCCTTGGTGGGGCGTATATTCTCCGCCAAAATTATTGAGCTCGCACTGGCAAATTTTCCTGGTTTCAGTTCAAGTTCCGCCGGTGGTGGTGGCGCTTTCATCTCTTATTGGCCAGCCCTGGTGGACAGTCGACATATTGTTGAGACCGTGCATATGGGCGACCAGACTCTGGAAGTGTTACCCACCAGCCAATTGGGTCTTGATGCCATGTATTACCAGCAAGTACCCGTCAAGATACCCGACTATCCGCACGGCGATCTGGTGCGAATCCCCTTTGGACGGTTGTTTGGTACCCGTTCAGGCGATAAAGGTGGTAACGCCAACATTGGTGTCTGGGCCAAGACGCCTGAAGCTTACGGGTTCCTGTATGAGTTTCTCACCGTTGAAAACTTTAAGATACTATTGGCTGATACTGCTGACTTCGATATTGATCGTTATGAGCTGCCGAACTTGCATGCGCTGAATTTCTACATTCACGGTATCTTGGGCGAAGGCGTATCCTCATCGGTGCGGATTGATAGCCAGGCGAAGACTATGGGCGAGTATCTGCGGGCCAAAATAATCGAAGTGCCAGCTGCTCTGGTGGCACAGTTAAATAGTCAAAGCACAGATTAACACTCAAGGCACGACAAGCTGAGACCAGAGCGAAAGTGGAAATGAACGGGCTGCTAACCTTGCGACTAACCTTGCTACTAATGAAGAGAGCATTCGAGTGAAGAGAACGCCGATAAGTACAGTATTAATAGCCAATCGTGGTGAAATAGCTTGCCGCATTATTGACAGTGTTCAAGCCGCCGGTTTGTCGGCAGTGGCAGTTTATAGCGACGCCGATGCTGATGCGTTATTTGTGTCGCTGGCTGACGCGAGCGTCAGCCTCGGCGGCAATACCGCGGCAGAGTCGTATTTGGACATCCAGAAAATTATTCAGGCAGCGAAACGCGCCGGCGCTGATGCCATTCATCCCGGCTATGGGTTCTTGTCGGAAAATGCCCAATTTGCCGCGGCCTGCATCGATAATCAGATTCGCTTTATCGGTCCTTCCGCCATGGCTATTGCCCTGATGGGTAATAAGGCTACGGCTAAAGACTTGATGATCAAGGCGGGCGTTCCCTGTGTGCCCGGCTACCAAGGGGCGAAACAAGATGTCGAGACCCTGAGGGTTGAAGCGATCAAGATTGGTTTTCCGGTGATGGTCAAGGCCGCTGCAGGCGGTGGTGGGCGCGGCATGCGTCTTGTGACTCGTGAGGCTGATCTGTTAGACGGCATCGCGTCAGCTCGAGCTGAGGCGGTCAGTGCGTTTGGTAGCGATGAATTGATTCTGGAAAAAGCGATAGTTAACAGTCGGCATATCGAGATTCAGATCGCCGGTGATGCCCATGGCAATGTGATCCACCTCGGCGAGCGTGATTGCTCAGCGCAACGTCGGCACCAGAAAGTCATCGAGGAAAGCCCGTCGCCGTTTATGAGTGGCGAGCTCCGTGCACGCATGGGTGAGGCTGCAGTTAACGCCGCCATTGCTGTGAGTTATGAAGGCGTGGGTACCGTTGAATTCCTGGTGGACCAAGATCAACACTTTTACTTTTTGGAAATGAATACTCGCCTGCAGGTTGAGCACCCTGTGACGGAGTTGGTGACAGATATTGATCTGGTGGACTGGCAGTTGCAAATTGCTAATGGTCAACCGTTGCCCTGTGGTCAGCAGGACATCAGTCTTGACGGACATGCGATTGAAGTACGTATTTATGCAGAGGACCCAAGGAACGGTTTTATGCCTCAGACCGGTACCGTGCAGTTGTTCGAACCCTATGAGAACGTTGGGGTACGAATCGATCATGGCATTTACAGTGGTTGTCAGGTCTCTCCATACTATGATGCGATGCTGGCGAAATTGATTTGCTGGGGCAAGGATCGCGAGGAGGCTCGAAGCCGCTTAGTTCGCACCCTTAAGGAAACGAAGCTTTTGGGTCTGGTAACCAATAAGTCGTTTCTGATTCAGTTGTTGACCGAGCCTGTGTTTATTCAGGGTGAGACGACCACCGATTTTATCGATGCAGCTTTGCTCGACCGGTATCAAGACGTTGATCGAACTCAGCAACTCGCGGTGACTGCGGCCCTGTTAGCCCAAAATGGTGCGGCTCAGCCGGCCTGGAGTAACGCTGAACCGATGATGGTCGTTGAGACGTTCCTGGCAGATGGCATCGAAACCCGGTCTTCATCGTTGGCTATTGATGGCGGCTTTCGAGTCAACCTGGGAAATCGAGTGATTGATGTGATGATCAACGCCTGCGAGGCGGGGCGAATGTCCTATACCTGCGACGGCGTTGATCGAGAGGCGGCCTTTTACCTCGAAGATAATAGCGTAAGCGTTGATTTCGGTGCTGATACTGTTAATGCCACAGTCACTACCTACGCACCGGTGAACGCTAAAGGTGCCGCAGGCAGTGGGATGATTAATGCCTCGACGGGTGGTTTAGTCGTCAAGGTGCTGGTGGCGGTAGGCGATAGCGTCGTCAAAGGCCAGACGCTCGTGCTGATTGAGGCCATGAAAATGGAGCACAGACATATCGCCGACGTCGACGGTAAGGTGGTCAGCATTAACGTTGAAGCGGGTACGCAGGTTAAAAATCGCCAGTTTCTGGTGGAACTATCAGTAGGGGATGCCAACAATGAGTCAGCTTGAATCCAGCCTGGACACCAACAGCGACGCCTATCAATCGAATGTCGAGTTCATGACTAACTATATCGAAAAGGTGCGTATTGTTGAACGGAATATACGCGCCAGTGAGGAGCGTTACCGTGAGCGGGCAGAGAAAAAAGGTAAGTTGCTGCCTCGTGAACGGCTCGCCCATCTGCTGGACAGAGGTGCGCCATTCCTCGAGTTGTCTAGTATTGCGGGACTCGGCATGAATGGTGATAAAGACGGTTCTTTGGCAGGCGGCAATCTCATTGTTGGTATCGGCTACGTAAAAGGTCGGCGAATTCTTGCGATGGTATGGAACTACGCTATCAAGGGCGGCACCATCACCTCGGTGACCACCCGTAAAAACCTGCGTTTGCAGGAAATTGCTTTCAGTACCCGCCTGCCGCTAGTGTGTCTTAGTGAGAGTGGTGGTGGCAATCTGGCCGGTGACGGTGACCCTGACCCCTGGCATGTACATGGTTTTCTCGATGGTGGTCGAGTCTATTGTCAGCAGGCAGAGTTGTCCGCTGCAGGTATTCCGCAGATCACAGTCGCCCATGGTAATGCCACAGCCGGCGGCGCCTACCAAGTCGCGCTGTCAGACTATGTGGTGCTGGTTCGAGGTCAGACCCATCTGTTTCTTGCCGGACCGCCACTATTAAAGGCAGCAACTGGCGAGGAAGCTGAACACGAAGTTTTGGGTGGTGCTGAAATGCACGCGACAATCTCGCAAACCGGAGAATACCTGGCCGAAAATGATGCCGATGGTATTCGAGTCGCCAGGGACATCGTCGCGCAATTCCCCCCGGCAGCAGGCCCGCAGTTGACGCCGGATAGGGCGGCAGTGGCGCCCTTGTATCCGGCGGCAGAGTTGCGGGGTATCGTCTCTGAAGACAAACGCATCCCCTACGATATGCGTGAGGTCATCGCCCGCGTTTTCGATGGCTCTGAATTTTTTGAATTTGAACCGGCTAATGATCAGCATACAGTGTGTGGTCATGCGCATATTGGCGGCTGGCGCTGCGGCATTATGACCAATAACGGGCCTATCACGCCGCAAGGTGCGAAGAAGGCCAGCCAGTTTCTGCAACTCTGTGATCAAACCAATACACCGATGATCTTTCTGCAAAACACCACGGGCTTTCTTGTGGGTGTGGAAGCGGAGCAGGCAGGTCAGGTCAAGCACGGATCAAAAATGATTCAAGCGGTGGCAAACTTTCGACCGACCAAAATCACGATTATTGTGGGTAATGCTTATGGCGCAGGTAACTACGCCATGTGCTCGAAGTCTTTGAAACCGGAATTTGTGTTTTCATGGCCCACGGCCCGTCAGGCCGTAATGGGTGGTGCCCAAGCTGCCGGTGTGATGCGAGTGGTTGCCGAAGATCGGGCTCGGGCCACGGGTCAAGAGATTCCCGAAGCCCAGCGTCAGGCGATGGCTGAAGGCGCCGAAAAATTGATCGCTAGTATGGAGCTGTCGTCAGAGTCGATGTTCTGCTCCAGCAGAATGATGGACGATGGTATTATCGACCCGGCGGACACCCGCCAGGTGCTTATCTTTACGCTTGAGACCTGTCTTGAAACGACACTCAGGGGCACTCAGCCGAACACCTTCGGCGTCGCTAGATTTTAAAAAAGAGGACAGTAATTCATGAATGTGAATGAGCAAACGCTTGAGGCGTTCAGGCAGGAAGTGTCGACCTGGTTGGAAGAAAACAATCCGGGTGATCCAGGATTTTTACTGCCTGAATCCTTTATGGAGGTAGGTACTGATGCGCAGTTTGAGTATCTGCGGGCCTGGCAGCGTAAGGTTTATGACGCCGGCTACCTGGGCATGTCTTGGCCCAAAGAATATGGCGGTGGCGGCAAGCCACAGGTGTTTCAAGATATTGTGACGCAGGAAATGGCCCGTCAGCGCGTGCCGTTTATGACCAATACCATTGGCCTTAATTGGGCTGGACCATTGATCCTGGAGCGGGGCACCGAAGAAGCCAAGCAGAAATATATCAGAGGTATCCTGAACGCCGATGACATTTGGTGTCAGGGATTTTCTGAGCCGGATCATGGCTCGGACCTAGGCAGTGCCCAGGTGAAAGCGGTGCGTGATGGTGACGAGTATGTGATCAATGGGTCGAAGATCTGGACCAGTCTGGGTAGCTATGCAAAATACATGATCTTGCTGGCGCGAACCGACACGGGTGGCCCAAACAAATATGCCGGTTTGAGTTTCTTTCTGGCGCCAATGCATGTGGAGGGTATCACGCCTCAGCCAATCAAAAAGCTGACCAGTGAGTTTGGCTTTTGCCAGACGTTTTTTCACGACGCGCGGATTCCTGCCAATTGTATTATGGGACAAGAAGGTGAGGGCTGGCAGGTGGCGATGGCCACCCTGATGTTCGAGCGTGGCAATGTTGGCGGCCAGGCCGGTGGTATATCAATGATGGACTTGAACGTTAATGACGTTCTGGAATTGGCCCGGCGTTCAACCCGCAATGGTCGGCCCGTTCTGGAGGACCCATTGATTCGAGACCAGATGGTGCAATTTTTGATTGAGGCCAAGAGCAATAGTCTGATGAGTGCCAAGGGTCGAATTCCTGCGTTGAATGCTGAACGTCCCGGTGCAATAGCCATGTCCGGTAAGCTTCGCGGCACCGAGCTGAAGCGGCGCTTCTGTCAATTTGCCTTGTCTTTGCAGGGCGCAAATGGCGGACGTTTTATCGCACCCGCCGCAGTAGACGGCGGCAAGTGGCAGCGAATCTATTTTAATTCGTTTTCGGCCACCATCGGCGGCGGTACCACGCAGGTTCAATACAACATTATGGGCGAGCGTGTGCTCGGCTTGCCAAAGAGCTAGGGGGCGATATGAGTCAACCAATCGAATTTACGGAAGAGCAAAGCATGCTGCTCGATACTGCCATGGACTTCTGTGGCAAACACTCACCGGTGAGTCTGGTGAGGGCCCGGCTGGGCGACGAGCAAACCATCCCTGCAGCTGTCTGGCAGGAAATTGTCGATCTTGGCTGGTCTGCGATCACCATTCCAGAGACCTATGGCGGTCTGGGTCTGGGGCTGAGTGAGTTGGTGCCGGTGGTGGAATCCATGGGTCGGCATTTGATGGCCACGCCGTTAGTTTGGTCTGCGGCTGCGGCCCATACGCTGCTGCTAGCCGGCAGTGAAGAGCAGAAGAATATCTGGCTGCCAAAGCTCGCGACCGGTGCTGTCGCGACTATGGGTTTGGTGGAGCTCGATGGCAGTTGGCTGCTGGATGCGCCGACTTGCGGCGCCGAACAACAGACGGGTAAGCTCGTCCTGACGGGCACCAAATGTTTTGTTCAAGATGCGACGTTGGCAGATATGATCATCGTTTCGGTGCTGCTAGCGGGCCAGCCCCGACTGGTGTTGTTAGACAAAGCCCAGATTCCTGTGGCCGCACTCACCCAGGAAGTGGTGATTGATGAGACTCGCCGTAGCTTTCAACTCGATCTGGATGGCATCAGTGTCGGCCTGGAAAGTCTTCTGCCGCAGACCTGTTTCGCCGAGATCGAGCAGGTTTTGATGCTACTGCTCAGTGCCGAAATGGTGGGTGGTCACGCCAACACCTTAAATTTGGTGATTGAGTATCTGAAAACCCGCAAGCAGTTCGATAAGTATATCGGCAGCTATCAGGCACTGAAGCACCCGACGGTGGATATACTTATCGGCCTGGAGGCCAGTCGTTCCCATGTTTATCATGGGGCAACGGTATTTGATCAGGCCGACAGCAGCAGTGCTGACAAGGCGATTGCCTTGCGCATGGCCAAAGCCGTCGCCAGCGAGGGTTTTGCCTTCGCCGGTGATCGGGCCATTCAGTTTCATGGTGGCTTTGGGTTTACTTTTGAGTGCGACGCTCAGTTATATCTGCGTCGTGCCCTGTGGTGCCAATACCAATTCGGCGACGAGACCTACCAGCGCAGCTGTCTGGCGCCGCTGTTGTTAGATAGGGCTTAGATTAGGGCTTAGATTAGGGCTTAGATTCTCAAGGATTAGATAGGTTTTAACGGATAGGCGAAGAGCCAGATAGCGGTTTAATGCAGCTGGGGTCGCGCAACTGATCTGTTTTTGTCGGCCAATTTGCCGGCATGCAGAGGTTGCGCTGGAGGCCCCTATTTGATATCTATTTGACCGCTATTTGACTTCGATGAGCTCGACTTCAAATATCAGTGCCGTATTCCCAGGAATGGGTCCGACGCCACGAGCGCCGTAGGCCAGATCTGATGGCACAAACAGCTGCCATTGGTCACCTTCCTGCATCATTTGCAGCGCTTCGGTCCAGCCACTGATCACACCATTGACCGGTAATTCCAGTGGCTCGCCCCGTTCAACGGAACTGTCGAAGACTTTGCCGTCGATAAAAGTGCCATGATAATGCGCCTTGACCACATCTGTGGGTCCTGGTGTTGCGCCTTGTCCAGATTTCATTACGCGGTATTGCAGTCCGGATGCGGTCACAATCACGCCTTCTTTAGTGGCGTTGGCAGCCAGAAAGTCCTGACCTGCCTTCATATCATTGCTCATAGTGTCTCCATTTTTTGTAGTCGATGGGTTGCTGTCTTCCTGTGTCGGTGAACAGCCAATTAATGCTAAAAGCACCAGGGTCAAACTGCCGAGTCGTCTCATTCACGTTCCAGGGTGGGATAAGTCAGCCGTAAGGTTAGCATAAATGGTGAATAAACTGGGTGCCTTGATGGCATCGCCTAGGTTAATGTCGAGTTAGGTTTATTCAATAGCGAGGAACGAGCAATGGATATTGGCATCTGTGTGCAGAGTCATATTAACGATATCGATTACGTCGTCCAGGCTGAAGCCCTGGGCTACAGTCATGGCTGGTTCGCTGACAGCCAGATGATTTGGTCTGATTGCTATGCCACCCTGGCGCTGGCCGCCCATCGCACGACGACAATTAAGCTGGGCACCGGCGTTGCGATCAGTGGTACTCGTCCTGCACCGGTGAATGCCGCGGGTATTGCCACCATCAATGCCTTGGCGCCAGGCCGAACGTTTTTTGGGGTCGGAGCGGGCAATACAGCGATGCGAATCATGGATTTGCCACCCCAACCCATCGCTGAATATGATCAATATTTGAGCACCATTAAGCCCTTGTTAGCTGGAGATGAGGCGATGTTCCATCATCGTGGCCGAGATATCCCTATTCGCCATATCATGCCTGATGAGGGCTTCGTCAATGTCACTGACCCCATTCCCATGTATGTATCGGGTTTTGGGCCTAAATCGCTGGCGCTGGCGGGTAAGCACGGTGATGGCGCGGTACTCGCTTTTACCTCTAACCCGGCCACCATGGAGAGCATGTGGCTGATGATCGAGGCCGGCGCCAGCGACGACTTTGAGCGCGACGACTTTTATACGACAGCACTGACAGCCATGCTAGTTCTTGATAAAGGTGAGGCGATAGACTCGGCGAGGGTTAAGCATGAAGTGGGGGCGATGGCGATTGCGGCGTTGCATTACAGCTATGATCAGTACCGAAATTTTGGTCATCAACCGCCGTCACACCTCACGGCCATTTGGCCTGATTACATCAAGATGATTGAGGCGGTGCCCCTCGCTCGGCGCCACCAGCGCATTCATCAGGGACATAACTGTTGGGTGCTGCCCGAGGAAGAAAAGTTTCTTACCAAATCGCTGCTTCAGGCCAGTTGCCTGATCGGTACTCAGGATCAATTGATTGAAACCCTACAGGGATTGCAGGCTGCTGGTCTGAATCAGGTGATGAATTTGCCGGCTTTCGCGCCGCGCTTTGAGATCATGGCGCGGATCGCTCGAGATATTATTCCCAATGTTTGATGCGGGCTTAAGGTTTTTGTCGTGAGATAGGCTGGTTAGGGGCTGCCTACCCACAATTAGGCTTTACGTCTAATCAGCGAGCTTAATAGATTCCCTGGCGGCATAGCCGTAGATGCCTTTCGACATCAGAGATGTTTCCTGGGCGACGCGAGCCTGGTAGATTTCGCCCCTAATTCCGTGGACCTGTTTGTTGCCACTGTCGGCATTCAGCGCGTGTTCGATCAGGTGGCAGGCAAGACGGAAATCGCCAGATTCAGCAATCTCCTGGGCCCGTTGGGCGAGCTTCAACGGACCGCCGGCCAGCGCCGCGATCTCGGCGCCAAGGGCGACTTCCGTGGCTGGTTTCAGATGCGCGGGGTTGCCGTCATACCAGCCGCCATACAGTCGCCAGATATTATTGATCACAAATTCTGGCTCGTCATAGAGGGGCCGCAAATAAGGTTTTGCTAACAGTGCGGCATCCACCTTGACCGAGTGGACGATATCATTGCGGCGGGCGCCCTGATTCATCAGGTTTAAGGTGTCGCTCACCAGGTTTTCCAGTACCAGTGCGCAGTTAGTTAGGACTTCATGGATTTGTTTTGCGCCTCGAATCGGCAAGCCGTGGGCCGGAAGAAAATATTCAGGCTGCTTGTCGGCCATGGCGCGCATAGCTGCAGCCCACTCCACTGGATAGCGCTGAACCTTTTGCGGGTTGCCTGCATTGGGAAAGTTCCATATAAAAAAGTCACCGGCGCAGATCGCCTTATATTTAGGCACCCAGACCCAGGTATGATCGTCAGTCTCGCCTTTGGCGTGGTAAAGATCCATGGTCAACCCGCCTTTCTGCAGGTTCAGGTATGACGAATAGCTAGTGGTGACTTGACCGGTGTCCGTGGGTAAGAAATTCCCTTGCATTGACGTGCCAAATTGGCGTGAATTAATGACCTGATTGTAGCCGTTAGTAAGGTTGTAGCGATCGAACCTGTGCTGTACGTTCTCATGGCCATATATTTCAATGTTGGGTTTGCCTGCCTGTTTGGCATCCGCAATAAATGCGCCGCTGCCGCCCACATGATCCACGTGGCCGTGAGAATAGATCAAAGCATTGAATCGATCGTTAGGTCGCCAGCCACGTATGGCGTCGACGACCAATTGCCCGCCGCGTATGCTGCTGGTGTCGACGATTACGAGACCATCGTCGGTGGCGAAGTTCACCGAGTTGGAGAAGGCCTCGACAAATGACAAGTCGTTGTCGAGCTCGGAAAGTTCGTGGTTTATTCGGTTGAAGGGCCGCACATCAGTGTGCTCTGACCGCAGTATTTTATCAGAAAGCGCGAATAGGTCAGCCATGGTCATTGTCCCTGCAGGTTTTTATTATTGATTGAACATACCAGTTTTTCTGCGTTGCTAAAAAGTATTTCAGGCTTTTTAGCCGCAAGGCTTTAGTTCAAGCGCGCACTATTATCCCGTACCAACTGCTTTAAAAAGTCGGCAACAGCGCGGATCCGGGCATGGTCAGCCACATCTTCATGGATTGCCAACCAGAAGGAGCGGGTGATCAGGACGCTATCGGCAAGGACCAATTGCAGGCCGGGATCTGCCATCCCGAGAAACCGCGGCAGCATGGCGATGCCGCAGCCGGCACGGGCCATCTGCGCCTGGGCCAGCAGGCTTGAGCTGCACAGTTTCGGCACCAGGCCGGAATCCAGATCATTGTAGTAACGCAGTTTCGGTGAATAGATTAAGTCATCCACATAACCGATCAAGGTGTGGGCATGCAGATCAGGAATAGTCTGTGGGACCTCGGTCTGACTCAGATAGCTAGGGCTGGCGTAAAGCTGCAGGCTATAGTCAGTGAGTTTGCTGACCTTCAGGCGGCCGGTAGTCGGCCTGGATAACAGAACTGCCAGGTCCGCCTCGCGCTTTGAAACATTTAATAAGCCGCTGGTGGCTACCAGTTCCAGCATCAGTGAGGGATAAGTCTGGCTGAGTTGGCGAAGCCCCGGCGCGATCAAGGCGTTGCCAAAACCTTCTGTGACGCTCAACCTTACCGTACCTTGAACTCGGCTGACTTCGCCGGCGATTTCAGCCTGGACGGCATACATGGTGTGTTCGATCTGCTCGACCTGCTTGAGTAACCACTCACCGGCGGTGGTCAGCCGGTGGCCTCGGCGTGATCGGTCGAACAAGCCTGTGCCCAGGGTTTGTTCCAGTCGCCGCAGGCGTCGACCTACCGTCGTCGGGTCTTGTTCAAGGGTGTCCGCGGCGGCATCTAGATTGCCCTGTCGTGCGACTGCGAGGAAAACTCTAAGGTCGTCCCAGTTCGTATTATTCAGATCCAAAAGTTCTTGGCCTTGATGACTTCAACAGAGCGTAGTTATCAATGATGTGGCTGGCTGAGTCAATGGCTTGTGGCGAATACCGGGTCGATGCCAGCCACTTTTGCCGTGCATTGCGCCGCCGGTGAATAGTTCGTATCCTGCGGGAGTGCAGAAGCTTGCAGCGTGCGATTGCCGCTATGGAACAGTAATTTCATTGGTGTGCGCGGTTGTCCGTTATTGAGCAGTCAATCTAACGATATTTAAGGGGTGTGTATGAAGGATTTCGCAGGCAAGTTAGCGGTTATTACCGGCGGCGGCACAGGCATGGGACGAGAACTAGCTCGACAATTGGTCGCAGAGGGTTGTGATGTTGCGATCTGTGATGTAATTGATGAAAACATGCAGGAAACGCTCAAGATTTGCCAGCAGGAAGGTCCGCAAGGTGTACGTATTACGGCGCATAAATGCGATGTATCAAAGGAGGATCAGGTGCTACGTTTTCGTGATGAAGTGCTCGACCTGCACGGTCGGGATCATATCAACTTGTTGTTCAATAATGCTGGCATCGGTGCGGGCGTGAGCTTCGTCGATGGCTCGCGAGAAGACTGGGAAAGAACCTTTAATATCTGTTGGTACGGGGTCTACTATAATGCTCGAGCCTTTATGCCCTATCTTGTCGCCGCGACTGAAGCGCATATGATCAATACCAGTAGCGTCAATGGTTTCTGGGCGAGCCTAGGGCCGGGATCAACTCACAGCGCTTACAGTGCCGCCAAATTTGCCGTGAAAGGCTTTACCGAAGCGCTGGTCTCAGACCTGCGAGTCAATGCTCCGCATGTCAAAGTCTCAGTCGTGATGCCGGGTCATATCGGCACCTCCATCGCGATCAATTCCGGCAAGATATCCGGTCATGCGGTAGAGGACTTTACGACTGCAGAGCTGGTTGGCGTCCGTAAGCGTATTACCGCCCGCATGGGTATCGACTTGACGGAAGTCACTGACGACCAGATCAAGGCGATGATCAAAGCGCAGGGTGAAGCGTTTCGAGATAATGCGCCAACCACCGCCGGGGAAGCTGCGGCGATGATGTTGCAAGGTGTCAGGGATGAACGTTGGCGGGTGCTGCTGGGGGACGACGCCCAAGTGCTGGATCGGCTGGTGCGAGAAAATCCGGAAGAAGCCTATGAGGAAAGCTTTATGGTCAAGCTTCGTGAGCAGGCCAACTGGGGGCTCTAGCTAGTCTATAGAATCAAAAAATACCCTTGAAACGCTATCTAATGAGGGTGCCAGCGTTAGGCACAGGCAAGTCAGTTATGCTGGCTGGCTCACATTCCACTATTTGTGCCGTCAGCAGGATGACCGGCCGGAGTCCATGTTCTGATGATCGTTTTGCGTAACCTAAGCACCACTGAGTTTGCTGATTATCGCGCTTATTTCGTCGCGGATTATGCGCGGGAAATTATCAGCAATTACGCCGAGACACCTGCTCGTGCCGAGGCAATCGCTAGCGCCGATATGGACGAAAACTTCCCCGCTGGTGTACCAGCAGGCGCGAATGAATTGGTTGGTATTGACTGGGTTGTGGGTGAGGTATCAACCCACGTAGGTTATCTCTGGTACACCATTGATGGACCTGAGCACTCAGCGTTTATCTGTGATTTCTATATACTGGCAGCACAGCGAAGCCGCGGTTATGGCCGGTTGACGATCGACCTGTTTGAGGCGCAGTTACTCGCCGCTGGCGTCACGCGGCTGCAGCTGCGAGTGGCTCATGATAACCAGCGGGCGCTGCGTCTGTATCAGGAAATCGGCTTTTTCATCACGGGCCACAATATGCTGAAGCGGCTCGCCAGTCAGGCTTAAAAAGCGGCACATTTTGATGGCCAATGTTTGGGGTGTAAATGCAGGTAAATAATGCATATATGTCCCTGTACCTGTATTAATGCACTCTATACTATTGTGTCCAAGATCACTTTAAGGAATAACCTCATGTCCCAGGCAACAGCTACGCCTTCAATCAATAGCGCAAAAACCGTCGATATCTATGTTAACGGTGGTTTCCGTCAGAGTGCTGCCACCGAGACGGTGCCAGTGACGAATCCGGCCAATCAGGCCGTGATCGCTTATGCGCCACTGACGACGATGGCGGAAGTGGATGAGGCGGTGGCCGCGGCGCAAGCGGCGTTTCTACTTTGGCGCCGAGTGCCTGCGCCGGAACGGGCGCGGATCATGATGAAGTACCAGATGTTGTTAAAGGACAACCATGATCAGATCGCGGCGATTCTGGCGTTGGAAACGGGCAAAACATTTGCCGATGCGCAGGGTGATGTCTGGCGTGGTATCGAAGTGGTTGAGCAGGCCTGCAATGTCCCGGCGATGATGATGGGCGAGACCTCTGAAAACGTTGCTCGCGGCATCGATACCTACAGCCTGATTCAGCCCTTGGGTGTCTGTGTGGGTATTACCCCCTTCAATTTCCCGGCGATGATACCTATGTGGATGTTCCCTATGGCCGTCGCCTGTGGCAATACCTTTGTTTTGAAGCCATCTGAGCAGGATCCCATGACGCCGAACCGATTGGTCGAGCTGTTCTATGAAGCGGGCTTTCCGCGGGACCTGGTGCAGGTCATCCACGGCGGGCGTGAGCAGGTTGATGCCTTGATTACCCATCCCGATACGCGAGCAATTTCTTTCGTCGGTTCGGTACCCGTCGGTCAGCATGTTTATCGTCTCGGTACGGACCACTTGAAGCGCGTGCAGTGTATGGCAGGGGCCAAGAACCATATGGTGATTATGCCTGATGCCAACCGGGCGCAGGTCGTGAGTGCCCTGGTGGGATCATCCGTGGGTGCTGCAGGCCAGCGTTGTATGGCCATCAGCGTGGCGGTATTTGTGGGTGATGCCGTGGATATGATTGAAGATGTGCGTGCCGCCATGGCCGTGGTTAAGCCCGGTGCCTGGGACGATGACAAGGCGGGTTACGGTCCGCAGATTAGTCCGCAGGCCAAGACTCGCATTCTGGGTTACATCCAGAAGGGTAAAGATGAAGGTGCCACTTGCCTGCTCGATGGCAGTGACTGCGCAGTAGACGGACTGCCCGATGGCAACTTCGTCGGGCCGACACTGTTTGCCGATGTCAGCCGGGATATGACGATCTACAAGGAAGAGATTTTTGGTCCTGTACTGGTCACCATGGCGGCCGCGACACTGGAAGAAGCGATCCAGGTTATCAACGACAATCCTTATGGTAATGGTGTGTCAATTTTCACCTCTTCTGGCGGCGCGGCGCGCAAGTTCCAAAGCGAAATTGAAGTGGGTCAGGTGGGTATCAATATCCCGATTCCGGTGCCCTTGCCATTCTTTTCATTCACTGGCTGGAAGAACTCCTTCTACGGAGATCAGCATGCTTATGGCAAGCAGGCGATTCGGTTCTATACCGAAACCAAAACGATCACCGCTCGCTGGTTTGACGATGACGCGGTTGTTGCATCGAATATGACCATAGCGCTGAAGTAATGAATTTCGACCTGACGGACGACCAGCTGGCGTATCAGCAAGCGGCGCGAACCTTTTCTGATAAGGCGTTTGCGCCGCATGCTGCGGCCTGGGACGAAGGCAAAATCTTCCCCAAGGACGTTATTGCAGGGGCTGGCGAGCAAGGCTTTTGTGGCCTGTATTGCCCGGCAGATGCTGGTGGCATGGGCCTGAGTCGGCTGGATTCATCGATCATTCTTGAGCAGCTGGCCATGGGCTGCACCTCAACCACGGCATTTATCTCGATCCATAATATGGCGACCTGGATGATTGCCGAATATGGCAGTGAGCAAACCGTCGATCAGTTTTGCCCCGATCTCATCAGCGGCGACCAGCTTGCCAGCTATTGTCTGACCGAAGCTGGCGCTGGTTCTGATGCGGGTTCCTTGCGGACTCGAGCAGAGTTAGTGGGCGATCACTACGTAGTTAACGGCGCGAAAATGTTTATTTCTGGTGCCGGCCAGACTGATGTGCTGGTGGTGATGGTTAGAACAGCGGATACCGGCTCGCGGGGTATTAGTACCCTGGTCATACCGGCCGATTCACCGGGCATCAGTTTCGGCTCAAATTTGGAGAAAATGGGCTGGCACAGCCAACCGACTCGAGAGATTAATTTTGATCAGGTGCGCGTGCCTGTGGCGAACCGGCTCGGTAAGGAAGGTGAGGGCTTTAAAATCGCCATGAAGGGCCTGGACGGCGGGCGTATTAATATCGCCACCTGTTCTATTGGTACGGCGCAAGCGGCTATAAATCGCAGCCAGGTCTATATGTTGGAGCGCCAGCAGTTCGGCGCGCCCCTGGCAAGCTTTCAGGCACTACAATTTAAATTAGCCGATATGGTGACTGAACTCGTCGCTGCCCGCCAAATGGTTCGACTTGCGGCCTTTAAGGTTGACCAGGGCGATCATCAGGCCAGCGTCTATTCTGCCATGGCGAAGCGGTTCGCCACAGATGTGGGGTTTGAGGTCTGCAATCAGGCGCTGCAGATCCATGGTGGCTACGGTTACATGCAAGAGTACCCGCTGGAACGTTATCTGCGCGATACTCGGGTGCACCAGATTCTTGAAGGCACTAATGAAATCATGCGGTTGATTGTCTCCAGGCATCTACTGACCCAAGCCGATATCGAGACCATTCAATAGTCAAAAATTCAATTACCGCCTGCCAATCGAACACGGCAGCGATCCACCTAAAGGACATGCCCATGACCGAGAAGCTGTTGCTAGAGATTAAAGACCACACTGCCATCATCACCATCAATAATCCCGGCGCCAATACCTGGGATGCTGAGAATCTCACTGCTTTACGGGACAGGGTAGTTGAATTGAACGCCAATGATGAGATCTATTCGCTGGTGATCACCGGTCAAGGGGAAAAGTTCTTTTCTGCCGGGGCTGACCTGAAAATGTTTGCCTCGGGTGATAAGCAGGTCGCGCGGGACCTGGCGGAGAAATTCGGCGCCGCCTTTGAAGCTCTGGCAAATTTCCGTGGTGTGTCTATCGCTGCCATCAATGGCTATGCCATGGGTGGTGGCCTTGAATGTGCCATGGCCTGTGATATACGTATCGCTGAAGTTCAGGCCGTGATGGCCTTGCCGGAAGCCACTGTGGGTTTGTTACCGGCAGGGCTGGGCACCCAACACCTGGCCTGGTTGGTGGGTGAAGGCTGGGCAAAGCGCATGATTCTCTGCGGCGAGCGGGTGGACGCGGCGACAGCGGAACGTATTGGCTTGATCGAAGAAGTGGTTGGCAAAGGTGAAGCCCTGACCAGCGCACTGGCACTGGCAGCCAAAGTCGAAGGTCAGAGCCCGACCAGCGTCAGCGCCTGCAAACGACTGATTCAGGCGGCGCGATCAGGCAGCATCACCGATGCCTACCAGGCTGAGCGCGACGCCTTTGTGAACCTGTTTGATACTCAGGATCAGGCAGAAGGCGTCAATGCCTTCCTGGAGAAGCGTCAGCCACAATGGAAGAATGCGTAAACTATGACTGATGTTTTGTTATTTGAAACTGTACCGGGTCAGCTAGGCAGTAAGCTGGGTCTGGTGACGCTGAATGCGCCGGCAACATTGAATAGCCTGAGCCTCGAGATGATCGACTTGCTGATGCCGCAGCTGATCGCCTGGCGTGAAGACGATGCTATTGTCATGGTCATATTCCAGAGCAGCAACGACAAGGCATTCTCTGCCGGTGGTGACATTCAGGCTTTGTATCAGTCCATGGTGGCACATCCTGGTGGACCGAACCCGTATGCAGAAGATTTTTTTGAGCGCGAGTATCGGCTTGATTACCTGATTCATACCTACCCGAAACCGACGTTGGTCTGGGCCCACGGCATTGTCATGGGGGGCGGTCTGGGCATCATGGGCGGTTGCAGTCATCGAATTGGCACGCCATCGACGAGATTAGCCCTGCCGGAAATCACCATCGGGCTATTCCCTGATGCGGGTGCCACCTGGTTTCTGAGTCAGATGCCGCGACACTGGGCTTACTTTATGGCCTGGACGGGTTGTCAGTTGAATGCCCAGGATGGCTTGGCAGTGGGCTTGATTGATTACCTGCTCGATTATGCTGAACAAGCGGCCCTACTTGAATGCCTGACAAGCGAAACCTGGAGCGCTGATGGTGAGGCGAATAAGCAGCGGCTGAGTCAGATTTTGCAAGATGCAGCCGACGTCGCTCAAAATTTTCCACCGAGTCAATTAGTCCCTCATGAAGCGAGAATTTTGGCAGTGATGGATCAGGTGTTGGCCAGTGAGAAGCCAGTGTCGGCGTTTTATGCCGCAGTAGATGACTTCGCTGACGATAAATTTCTGGCCCGAGCGGCCAACGGTATCAAGCGCGGATCTCCGACCACAGCGCATATCATTCATGAGCAGCTCAAGCGGGCCGCCGGCATGTCGCTGCAGCAGACCTTTGAACTTGAGCTGGTGATTGCCGTGCAATGCAGTCGCCATCCTGATTTTGCAGAAGGGGTGAGGGCGCTGCTGATCGATAAGGACAACCAGCCCCAGTGGCGATTTGGCAGTGTTGATGCTGTCCCATCGGAGTGGCTGCAAGAGCACTTCACACCACCTTGGGATGTTAACCCATTGGCAGATATGCCAGATCGTTGAGTCTTGGTAGACAAGGAGTTTTTTGAATGACAGATATTGGATTTATTGGTCTGGGTAACATGGGTGGACCCATGGCTGCGAATCTGCTGAAGGCGGGTTACAAGGTTAAAGTCTTTGATTTGGTGCCGGCGGCACTGGCGGAGCTTGAATCCCTCGGCGCGACAGCCTGCGATAGTGCCGCAGAGGTTGTAGTTGATGTTGATGTCGTTGTTTCCATGCTGCCAGCGTCAGTGCATGTTGAGCGGCTCTATCTTGGCGATGGTATGAGCGAGAAGGGAATTTTACCGCATATATCTCCTGCGACCCTCGTGATTGACTGCAGCACCATTGCCTCAGCGTCTGCGCAAAAGGTCTCTGCAGCGGCTGGCGAACGTGGCATCACCATGCTTGACGCCCCTGTGTCAGGTGGCGTGGGCGGTGCGGTTAGCGGCACCCTTACCTTTATCGTGGGTGGTTCTGCCGCTGGATTGGCAAGCGCGCGGCCCATGCTTGAAGTCATGGGCAAGAACATTTTTCATGCCGGCGCTGCCGGTGCCGGCCAGGTCGCAAAAATTTGTAATAACATGCTGTTATCTGTCCTGATGACAGGCACCGCCGAGGCTTTGCAGTTGGGCGTCGATAACGGCTTGGATCCTGCGGTTTTGTCCGAGATTATGCGCAAAAGCTCCGGCGGTAACTGGGCTTTGGAAGTGTATAACCCCTATCCGGGTGTGATGGACGGTGTGCCTGCCTCGAAAGATTATGCCGGTGGCTTTTTGGTGGATCTGATGATCAAGGACCTGGGCTTAGCGATGGAGGCTGCGCTGGCCAAGGGTTCAGCCACACCCATGGGTTCGTTGGCGCGCAATCTCTACATTTCCCATGGCAAGGATGGCTATGGTCGAAAAGACTTTTCCAGCATTCAGAAGGTTTTCCTGAAGGCCGCTAACGAAGATTAAGCGCATGCTAGGGTCGATTTTTGAATCGGCAGCAGCCCTGCGAGGGTTAGAGTACCTCGCTCAACACCAGCGCGGCGCCGGTCTCAAGCTGAGCATTGATCGGGCTGTTGATCGCGTCATTGCTTTGGTTATCGGCGCTTTGGCCATCGGAAATCTGCACGACGGCCAGAAACTGCTGGCCAGCAACAGCGACCACTTGCCCGAGTTTGCCACCTGTAGTCGATAAGATGAGGCTGCCCGGGACTACTGGCGTGTCGCTGTGGCCCCGGTGCAGTCGACGTTTGAGTACACCCCGATACTGCATTCGCGCAACAATTTCCTGGCCAAGGTAGCAACCCTTGGTAAAACTAATGCCGCCAAAGCGCTGCAGATTGAGCATCTGTGGAATCAATTCCTCGCGAGTGGCCGTTTCAAGCCAGACATAGCCGTCAGTGAGCTCGGCGAGCTGCCATTGGGCGTAGCGCTGTGGATCGTCGCTCGCCGCAACGTCGGTCTGGCACCAGTGTTCGTAGCGCGGCCCGACAGTCGAGACTTGGATCGTGATGCCGTCATTGGTCGCTTGCGTGGTGGCATCAGTCAACGGACCAATACTGCCATAGCAATGATAAGCAGCGGACTCGTCTTTGAGAGCGGCCTTGGAGAAGACAATATACTTTTTCAGGAACGTCATGGTGGGCTCAACCAATGAACTGTGCATCCGCAGCAGGAATCCTTGTTCGATGGCGACGATCCGGTAGTTAGTCAGCATTCGACCCTGAATATTACAGGTCGCGCCAATGCCATGGCCGCCGGGTTTTAGCAGCTCAAGGTCGCAGGTGGTATAGCCCTGAAGAAATTTCAGGGCATCCCGGCCGGTGATGGACAGGAAACCAAAGTTGTAGAGTTGGATGACATCATTCATGGCATCTATTCTACATCTCGGTCGAGCGGAAGCGGTATAATTTTCCGACTATCATTTTGAATCCAAAACAACATGACTGAAAACCTAGAACTTAACCGCATGCGCTGGCGCTGTCGGCGCGGCTTGCTCGAGCTTGATTTGCTGTTGGGGCCCTTCTTCGAAGCGATGTATTTGACACTGGATGCTGACCAACAGCTCAGTTTTCAGCGCTTGCTGGAACAGGAAGATCCAGATTTGCTTGAGTGGTTCAGTCAAAAGTCGAGATCCACCGATCCGGGTATGGCCGCGCTGGTGGATCTGATGTTGAAACGGGTGCAGCCGCCCAGCTAGTTGGCGGGTCTGACAGCGATGATTGTCAGTGCCAATAGGGAAGTTTAGCCCGTTCAATAATAGCGTCTAATTTGCCGCTCATTCCGACTCTGACGTATCGACGTAGGGGGAACGAGATGAGATCACCGCTAGTCACACAACAACTCAGCCTGCAGATACAAGCCTCTTTCATTTTTTGTTTGTTGGTTACCTTGTTGCATGGTGCCGCGGGACTTGGGCTGTGGCTGCTTGGGCTACCCGGCTACTGGACTGCTGCTCTGGGTTTCACGTTGCTCACTTCCTGGCTGGCAGCATTGTTGCAGAATGGTTTGCGCTGCGGTCCCAGCGCCATCACGGGTCTGAGACTCGAGGCTGGCGGTTGGTCCTTGACCACGGGGCAGGATGCTAAGACGACCGCCACGCTGCTGGCGGGTCAGGTCGTATTAAGCTGGCTGGTTGTGATGCACTTCGAGACGTCTGAGGGCCGACGAATGGCGCTGGCGCTGTTGCCGGATAGCCTGCCAGCGCAGAGTTTTCGACATGTTAGGGCATTATTACGGCTTGGGTTGGTTGGCTCCAGTGATTAGCCATAGTTCAAGGGTGTCAGGATGGTGTCCTGGGCCGTGGGCAGCAGATTCGGGTAGTCCAGCGTGTAATGTAAACCGCGACTTTCCTGACGTCGGATGGCCGACTGAATGATCAGTTCGGCGACAGTGATCAGATTCCGCAGCTCCAGTAAATCATTGGTAATCTTATAATTGCTGTAATACTCGCCAACTTCTTGAGATAAGAGTCGGGTTCGTCGCCGGGCCCGTTGCAGCCGCTTATTGGTCCGAACGATGCCCACGTAGTCCCACATAAAGCGCCGCAGTTCATCCCAATTGTGCGATATCACGACATCCTCGTCAGAGTCAGTAACCTGTGACTCATCCCAATCCGGTATTTCGATAGGCGGCATAGCTGTTTGTGGCTGCTGCTGGATGTGCTCGGCCGCCGCGGTCGCAAACACCATACATTCCAGTAAAGAGTTGCTCGCCATTCGGTTTGCGCCGTGCAGTCCGGTGAAACTTGATTCGCCAATTGCATATAAATTCGGGATGTCTGTGGCACCGTTGATGTCGGTAGTGATGCCGCCGCAGGTATAGTGCGCCGCAGGCACCACCGGTATCGGCGACTGCGTGATGTCGATTCCCAGCTCCAGACAGCGAGCGTAGATCGTCGGGAAATGGCTGGTGATAAAGTCCTTGTCCTTATGGCTGATGTCTAAATACACACAGTCACAACCCAGACGTTTCATTTCGTGGTCGATGGCTCTGGCGACAATATCCCGCGGGGCCAATTCCTCGCGTTCGTCGAAATGCTTCATGAAGGGTGTCCCGTCGGGCAGCACCAGACGCGCACCCTCGCCACGCAAGGCCTCGCTGATCAGAAAAGACTTGGCGTCCGGGTGGTAAAGGCAGGTTGGGTGGAACTGGTTGAATTCCATGTTGCCCACTCGGCAGCCGGCCCGCCAGGCCATGGCGATGCCGTCGCCCGAGGCGGTATCCGGATTGCTGGTATAAAGGTAGACCTTGCTCGCGCCACCAGTGGCCAGGATCACGTAACGGGCTTTGAACAGCTCAACTTCCTGGGTTGCCAGGTTCAGGACATAGGCGCCAAGACAGCGTTTGCCGGGCTGGCCCACCTCATCCTCGGTAATTAGATCCACCGCGGCGTAGCGTTCAAAGAGGGTGACATTCTTGCGTTGAAGCAGGTGTTGGGCCAGGGTGCTGCCGATTTCACGACCGGTGGCGTCAGCGGCGTGGATAACCCGTCGGTGACTGTGACCGCCTTCCTGTGTGAGATGAAACTCCTGTCGACCGTTTGCTTGGGTTTCAACATCGAATTTGACGCCCAGGTCAACCAGCCACTCGATGACCGATGGGCTCTGTTCAACCGTATATTTGACCACATCATGATGGCAGAGTCCGGCGCCTGCCACGAGCGTGTCCTGAATATGTGAATCAGTGCTGTCATATTCGTCTAGCACCGCCGCAACCCCACCTTGGGCGTAGTAGGTGGAACCTTCGCTGCTGACATCTTTGCAGAGCATCGCAACCTGAAAGTCGGCGCTGAGTTTTAGTGCCAGCGTCATGCCAGCAGCGCCGCTGCCGATAACGAGTACATCGTGTTGGTGCGATTTTGTGCTCAAGTTTCCGGCCTTTTAAAAGCAAGATTGAGGTGCGAAGCGAGGGGCTCACACCAAATGAACCGCAAGGTTACCGAATGGCTAGAATAAATGCATATTTTTATCGCATTAGGACACTCAAGGGCACGTTGCTGGTATTATTTCGCGGAGTTACATAAACGTTTTTAACGTTATTGCTCGTCTGCCGAACTTATACGCATTGACAGTGTCTATTGGTTTAAGAAATTGGCCGGCATTTAATTTAGCGCGGTGACAGGAGTGCCGGTGAAATTTCAAGAGGAGACAGATCAGCAGTTGGTCGAGCGCGTGCAGCGTGGGGATAAGCGTGCCTACGACCTGTTGGTGCTCAAGTACCAGCACCGTATCGTCAGTCTGGTGAGCCGCTATATGCGAGACCAAAGCGAGGTGCTTGACGTAACTCAGGAGGCGTTTATCAAGGCCTACCGGGCTCTTCCAGGCTTTCGTGGAGACAGCGCGTTTTACACTTGGCTCTATCGGATAGCGATCAATACGGCGAAAAATTATCTGGTGTCCCGCTCGCGCCGGCCGCCAGATTCAGATATAGACGTAGATCAGGGTGATTATCAGGGCGAATCATTGGCCTTGAGTGACATTGAGAGCCCGGAAAATAGGCTGGAGGCTGATCAGCTGGAAGCGGTTGTGTACAAAGCGATTGATGATTTGCCCGAAGAATTAAAAATCGCTGTAACTTTACGGGAGTTTGACGGTCTGAGTTACGAAGAAATTGCCGGGGTCATGGACTGTCCAGTGGGGACCGTGAGATCAAGAATATTCAGGGCCAGGGAGGCGATAGAGAAAAAAATCGCGGCGCTAGGTTAATGAGGTGCCTCTAATCGGTCGTGTCACGGTCATTTTTTGTAGGCAGTTGTGGCAGATAGCAGTGAGTCAGGTTTGAAAGACAGCGGTATTTGAAAGAAAGAGGGCTTTGAAATAGAGGGAGCTTTGAAAGAGAGAGGGTTTTGAAAGAGAGAGGGTTTTGAAAGAGAGAGGGCTTTGAAAGAAAAAGGGCTTTGATAGAGCTTTAAAAAGGTTTTAAAAAGGTTTTGAAAAACAGATTTGAAAGGCAATGCTCGGTGGTTAAGGGCGGAATGATTAACACAAACTGATTTGAAGATACCAGGCTGGCGTGAAAGGCCATTAATGGCATTTGGTGGGATCGAGAGGTTAGCAAGTGACAGATAGAATTAAAGAATCGTTATCGTTATCGTTATCGTTATCGGCATGGGTAGATGGTGAGGCAAGCGAAATTGAAGTTCATCAACTTCTTCGGCAATACGGGGCCGACGAGTCTGTTATGCAGGATTGGGTGGGTTTTCAGCATGCGCGTGCAACGTTACGCCAAGATTCACCGCTAAGCCTAGGCCAGCATTTAGCCCTTCACAGCAGTATCCGTGCCGCCATAGCCACCGATGAGCCTGCCCATGGTGACGATTTAAACCGATCTACCAATGCCCAGCGTCGGCCCATCGCAGTCTGGGCTAAGCCAGCAGGGGGCTTGGCGATTGCAGCATCTCTTATGGTGGCGGTCTTGCTGGGTGTCCAGCAACAAGCGCCGAGTAGCAGTGAGGTTGCGTCCAACGCTGCAAGCCCCATCATTAGTCACACTGGGCCTGTGACGGTTCAGACCGTCGGTGCGGGTAAGCTGTCAGGCCAAAGCGCGCGACCTTCCGTCGAAGAACCCATGAATGACGTTGGCAATGGAGACGCGGGTTTGTTGGCAGCGCAGGGAGATAGCGCTTACGAGACCATTGATGGTCAGTTGGAATTAAAGGCGTTGGATGTAAATAAACAAAGGCAACTACGGGCCTATCTGCGAGAGCATGACCAGATGGTGCGAATGAACCCGAATACCCGAACTGTGATGTTTGAGTCATCCAAGGGCGGCGGTCAATAACCTGATGTTCAGAGAGCCACTGGATCAGCGGACATTAGTAACGTCCATCAGTAGCTTGAACGCAAGTGTGAGAGGGATCTTGAAGACAGTCTCAAAAACAAGCTTGAGTAAGCAGCGACAATCCTGGAAAGCCAATGGTTTTGCCGTCTACTTAGCCTTGAGTGCGAATTTAGTCATGGCTGAGACTGTGGCTGAGACTAAGGCTGAGCCTGTCCAAGCGGTTAGCCTCGATAAGCCGTCGACAGATTTGCCGCAAATTGTCGCGGCTGACGTCGCCGAGCAGGTTGTTGGATCTGCTGCCGAGTCAGGTGATGATCAGCGTGAAGCGCGGGTCTGGCTCGAGAAAATGGGTCAGGCGTTGCGCTTAGCATCCTATGAGGGCACCTTTACCTATATGCGTGGTTATCGATTCGATACGGTTCAGGTCGCTCATCAATTCAAGGATGGCGAAGAGTACGAACGGTTAACGCAGCTCAATGGTGAGCCTCGAGAGATTGTCAGAGCAGGTGATTTGGTGGTCTGCAATCATGCCAATACAGATGCTGTAGATCTAGATCATGACTTGCTGATGGGGCCCTTTACCCGCGCCTTTAGCGAGAAGATTAGTACTTACCAATCTGTTTATCGCTTCTCCATGCTTGGCCATGATCGAATTGCCGGTCGCGATGCTGTGGTTTTGGGTATCTCGCCCAAGAACAATGATCGCTACGGTTATCGGTTATGGCTTGACGAGGAGACTGGCCTGCTTCTGCAGTCGCACTTGGTGAATCAAGGCCGAGTACTCGAAGCCTTTCAGTTTTCCCGAATTGACATTGGCAAGCCCATTGAAGAGGCGGCGCTGTTTAGCGCGCTGGGCGAAGATCGAATTCAACATCAACTGTCTATCGTAACACCTACCCTGATCAGTGAGGCGGCTCCCGATCAGCGTCCTGCCTGGAAAGTTTCCTGGCTGCCCCGCGGCTTCAAAGCGGTGCGGATGCCCAATCAGAACAGGGTGTTGTTCACCGACGGCCTCGCAACTTTCTCGGTCTTCGTCGATCGTCCTGGTCCAGCAGAGTTGGGTCAGCTGGTGACACATATGGGCGGCACAGTGGTTATCAGTCGCCAATTGAAAGATTCATCCCAGCAGATTACGGTTGTTGGTGAGGTCCCGATGGATACCGCCAAACGAGTTGCCGAGTCTGTTGAACCCATCATCTACTAAGCCGAAATTCATGATCGAAGTCGTGGGACGTATCGTCGCATCCGAGTCAGCAGGTTTGTGGATTGAAGCTGCGCCCGGCAGTTGCGATGGTTGCAGATCTCATTGTCCTCGGCCAGCCTCGGTTTTTTATCTACCGACCGGGCGCTCCGACGGCGTCCGGCCTTCAAGCGAAGCAGACGCACCATTGGCCATATCGAACTACGCCGCAGGCAGCTCTCAGGTGGTTATCGGTCTTGATTCTGTTGAGCGCCTGAACATTCTCTGGCACTCATTGCTCCTGCCGTTAGTTGGGCTTTTAATGGGCGTCAGCCTGTCCAGTATCATCAGTTTGACTGATTCCGTAGTGATAACGGGCGCTATACTCGGGTTCGGCACCGGGCTGTTCTTGTGCAAAACCCAGACATTCGACAAAATTCATATTAAGAAGGCTGGAAATTTATGACTAAACGCGCCCCCGGATCGGCTTTGTTGTTACTGTTGGCAATGCTGTTACCACTGGTCAGCATGGCGGCTTTGCCCGAGTTTACGCAACTCGTCAAGCAGGCTGCGCCGGCAGTAGTGAATATAACTGCAACCCGGAAGGCGGAAAGTCGCCAGTTCGAAAATTACAATGAAGACGAAGTGCCGGAATTGTTCCGCCGTTTCTTCGGTAACATGCCGCGTCAGAATGCGCCCAGACCCTCTGCAGGCTCGGGGTTCATTATCTCTGAAGATGGCTATATTTTGACCAACAACCATGTCGTAGAGAACGCCAGTGAAATTTTAGTGGCCTTGAGTGATCGTCGTGAGCGAATGGCGACCCTGGTGGGTTCTGATAAATTGTCGGATCTGGCGCTGCTCAAGATAGATGCTCAGGATCTGCCGATGGTCAAACTGGGCAGCTCAGAGCAGTTGGAAGTGGGCGAGTGGGTGGTTGCCATCGGCTCGCCATTTGGTTTCGAGTATTCTGTCACAGCAGGCATTGTTAGTGCTAAGGGCCGCAGTTTGCCCATGGAAGCTGAGGGTAATTACGTACCCTTTATTCAGACCGACGTGGCGATCAATCCGGGCAACTCTGGTGGTCCCTTGTTTAATCTCAAGGGTGAAGTCGTGGGTATCAACTCGCAAATATTTACCCGTTCTGGCGGTTTTATGGGGTTATCATTCGCTATACCTATCGATGTGGCCATGGAAGTCGTGGCCCAGTTAAAGGACAAGGGCGCCGTTGCTCGGGGCTGGCTGGGCGTCTTGATCCAACGCGTGGATCGAGATCTGGCTGAGTCTTTCGGTATGGATCGAGCGGCGGGCGCCCTGGTGACCCAAGTCTTTGCCAATAGTCCAGCATCCAAGGGTGGCCTTCGTGAGGGAGATATCATTGTGTCTTTTGACGGCAAGCCCATCGACCTGTCATCTGACCTGCCTCACGTCGTGGGCCGGACTCAGGCAGAGTCGAAGGTAGATGTTGTCGTTGTCAGAGACAGCAAGCGGCAGACGTTGAAAATCAAGGTCGGACTGCTCGACGTGGCTGATATCCAGGCACCGGGTGGTTCTAGCGTCATCGATAACTCGAATTTGCTGGGTCTGGATGTGCGTGATCTTACCGCGGAGGAACAGGCTGCACTGGGTCTCGACAAAGGTTTGCTGGTGGTGCGAGTGGCTGACGGACCTGGCCGGGCCGCGGGCATCAGTCGCGGGGATGTCATAACGACCCTGAATAGTGAATGGGTGGGATCGGCGAAAAGCTTTGGCGAGATGGTTGAAAAACTACCGCGAGAAGTCGCCATACCCGTGCGAATTGTGCGTAACCAAAGGCCAGAATTCCTGGTAATTAAGGTCCCTCGATAGTGCAGGGTCTTAACAAGTTGTTTATGGCGTATAAGCAGCGAATACATTAGACTTCACCGCTTTGTTTTTGAGGCGGCATATAATGCCGTGGTGCATAATTGGCCGATACGCAGTACATCCGAAATTTTTCCATCATCGCCCATATTGACCATGGCAAGTCGACTCTGGCCGATCGATTTATTCAGGTCTGCGGCGGCCTGGAACAACGTGACATGGCCGCTCAGGTGCTGGACTCCATGGATATTGAGCGTGAGCGCGGTATCACCATCAAGGCCCAGAGCGTCACGCTCTATTATGACGCTGACGATGGTCATCAGTATCAACTGAACTTTATTGATACACCAGGTCATGTGGATTTCAGCTATGAGGTCTCTCGTTCGCTGGCGGCGTGTGAAGGAGCTTTGCTGGTGGTCGATGCCGCCCAAGGCGTCGAAGCCCAATCGGTAGCCAATTGTTATACCGCCATCGAACAAGGTCTAGAGGTGTTGCCGGTACTCAATAAGATCGATTTGCCGCAAGCGGATCCGGAAACCGTGATCCAGGAAATCGAAGAGATTATTGGTATTGATGCCTCTGCTGCGCTACGGGTTAGTGCCAAGACCGGCGTCGGCATTCATGAATTACTCGAGGAGTTGGTTCGAGTTATTCCAGCGCCCAAAGAAGCCCGTCACCTTCCAACTCAAGCGCTGATCATTGACTCATGGTTCGATAATTATCTGGGCGTTGTCTCCCTGATTCGCGTCATGCAAGGTCAAATCGCCGTCAAAGATAAAATTATTCTGAAGTCCTTGGGGAAAGTTCACCAGGTTGACTCGGTCGGGATCTTTACGCCGAAACGTAAAGAGACCAAGGTGTTGCAAGCTGGTGAAGTAGGCTTTTTGGTCGCTGGCATTAAGGATGTGAAGGGTGCGCCCGTAGGCGATACGATTACCCTTTCCTCGACGCCTGACGTGAAAGCTTTGCCGGGTTTCGAAAAGGTCAAGCCGCAGGTTTATGCCGGTATGTTTACGGTCAGTGCGGATGACTTTGAAAGCTTTCGAGATGCATTGGAAAAACTGACTCTGAACGATGCCTCTTTGGTTTACGAGCCAGAGAGTTCGGATGCTCTGGGTAACGGTTTTCGTTGCGGCTTTCTCGGTATGCTGCATATGGAGATTATCCAGGAGCGGCTTGAACGCGAATACGATATTGATCTAATAACCTCGGCGCCAACAGTCGTCTATGAGGTGTTGCTGAAAAATGGACAGACCGTCAAGGTGGATAACCCCTCCCAGTTACCCGATCCCTCAGCGATCGAGGAAATGCGGGAACCTATTGCGCGAGTGAATATCCTGGTGCCCTCGGAGTATCTTGGTAGTGTCATCAATCTCTGCGTTGAGCGTCGTGGGGTTCAAAAAGATATGCAGTTTGTGGGTAAACAGGTGTCATTGACCTATGACATTCCACTCAACGAGGTAGTCCTAGATTTCTTCGATCGCCTGAAGTCCAGCAGTCGCGGTTACGCTTCGCTAGATTACAGCTTTGATCGATTTGAGGCAGCTCGTCTCGACCGTCTGGATGTGCTTATCAATGGTGATAAGGTCGATGCCTTGTCGCTCATCGTGCATCGTGAAGAAGCGCGCGGTAAAGGCTTTGCGTTAACTAAAAAGATGAAAGAGCTGATTCCTCGGCAAATGTTTGATGTGGCGATTCAGGCGGCGATTGGCGGCCAAATTGTTGCTCGCGAAACGGTCAAAGCCTTGCGTAAGAATGTTACTGCTAAGTGTTATGGTGGTGATATTTCTCGAAAGAAAAAATTGTTAGAGAAGCAGAAAGCTGGCAAGAAACGCATGAAGCAGTTAGGCAGCGTTGAAATTCCCCAAGAAGCCTTTTTGGCGGTGTTAAAGGTCGATCGATGAGTATTAACTTTCCGCTATTTCTCTTGTTGTCGACGGTGGTAACCGGTGTTATCTGGCTATTTGATATCCTCGTGCTACGACCCAAGCGCCGGCGCAATGTTGAACAGTTGAATGCCCAATCAGTGGACTTGACGCCAGCAATGGACGTAGCGCGACAAGCGGTTATGAAAGAGTCGGTGGTTGTTGAGTATGCCATATCCTTCTTTCCAGTATTATTGGTCGTTTTGGTGTTGCGCTCCTTTCTCATCGAGCCTTTTCAAATCCCAACCGGGTCCATGATCCCAACGCTGAAAGTAGGCGATTTCATCGTGGTAAATAAGTTTGCCTATGGCGTTCGCTTGCCTGTTTTTGGCACGAAGATATTCGCGGTTGATGAACCGAAAAATGGCGACGTTATGGTGTTTGTACCGCCCCACGAAGACGAATATTTTATCAAGCGGGTGATTGGCATCCCCGGTGATACGATTCGCTATGAAAATAAGACGCTGTTCGTCAATGGTGTCGAGCAGGTTCAGGAATTTGTTGCTGAAATTCCACCAAATCGGCCCGACCATGTGGTTTACAAAGAGACTATTGGCGGGGTTGAACACTTTATTCATCGCAGCCCGTTTCTTGGCAATGGACCCCAGGAGTGGGTCGTGCCGGAGGGCAAGTACTTTATGATGGGCGACAATCGTGACAGAAGCAGCGACAGCCGGTATTGGGGTATGGCCTCGGAGGATCGTATAGTAGGAAAGGCGTTTGCGGTTTGGTTACATTGGGACTCAGGTTTGCCGAGTTTCTCTTACAACGGCTGGATTGAATAAATGGTGTAAAGTGGTTTTTTATCGCGTTTGAGCTTAACATTTGAGCTTAACCTTTGGGCTTAACAGGTCGAATATGAACTTACCTCGGTATCAGCAAGGTCTAGGCGCGATAGGTTGGTTGATTCTGGTTTTTGTTTTTGGGGGCTTATTAACGTTCGGTTTGAAAGTGGCCCCCATTTACGCGGATAACGCCACTATAGAGAAGATTCTCGACGGCGTGGCAGCGGAACCTGGAGTGGGCAGCAAAGACACCGGCGAAATCGACAGGATTATTAAGGCGCGATTTCACGTCAATAATATACGAGATTTCGATTACTCGAAGAACCTCACGATCGTCAGGGATAACGCAGGAGCACGCCTTGTTTTGGGCTACGAGGTCCGCGTGCCGCTGGTTTACAATCTAGACCTGATCGCATCATTCAACAAAACTGTGGCGTTACAAGACTAACGCCCGACTTATCTCTCAGGGATTTCGTGGCAGCTAACAGCAAACTTGAACATCGTCTCGGTTATGCGTTTACGGATCCTGATCTGCTTGCGCGGGCACTGACTCATCGCAGTCATCAAGATCGAAATTATGAACGGCTTGAATTTTTAGGTGACTCAATACTCAGCTTCGCGATCGCTGAATACCTCTATCATCGTTTTCCCGAAGCCCGCGAGGGGCAGTTGAGTCGATTGCGGGCAAGAATTGTCAGGCGCGAAACCCTCGCTGAAGTCGCTAGGGAATTTGGTTTAGGCGATTTTCTGATTATGGGTACTGGTGAGCTCAAGAGCGGCGGCTTTGAGCGGGCATCAATCTTATCTGACGTACTTGAAGCCATCATCGGTGGTATCTACCTGGAAGCTGGTGTTGAAACGGTGGTCGAGCGGATCACCAGTTGGTTTGGTCCGCGCCTGGAGGCCTTAAGCTTGGGGCGATCACAAAAAGACCCTAAGTCATTGCTGCAAGAATTTTTGCAATCGAAGAAAGCTGGGTTGCCGGAATACAGCATCATCAGTATTGAAGGTAAATCCCACGATCAAGTTTTCACCATAGAGTGTAAGGTGTCGTTGTTGGCGAAGCCGTTGGTGGGCGTTGCCGCAAACCGGCGAGATGCCGAACAGGTGGCCGCGCGGCAAGCTCTCGCTGGGCTGGGCGTCAATTTTGAGTTTGAACAGGCTTTAATCAATGAGTGAACCCGTGACTGAATCCCTTCCCGTCGAACGCTGTGGCTATGTTGCCATTGTCGGCCGTCCCAATGTCGGCAAATCGACCCTGCTGAACTATATTCTTGGGCAGAAGTTGAGCATTACTTCGCGCAAACCCCAAACGACTCAGCATACCCTGCTGGGGATAAAGTCTGTGGCTGGTACCCAGACTATCTACGTAGATACTCCGGGTATTCACGGCGATGCGAAGAAAGCCATTAACCGGCATATGAATCGCAATGCTAAAGGCGCCTTGCGGGACGTAGATGTTGTCGTGTTTGTGACGGACCGAACTGAATGGCAAAGCGACGATGAAATCACCGCCATGGCAGTGATGCATAGTAAAGCGCCAGTGATTATCGTCATCAATAAGATCGACTTGTTGAAAGATAAGAGTGTGTTGCTGCCCCAGTTGGCGATGCTGCAGGAACGCATGCCCAGTGCTGAAATAGTGCCTTTGTCAGCCATGCACGGTGATAACCTGGATAAACTGGAATCCATGATTAATGCGAAGCTGCCGGCTGGACCATTTATGTTTCCCGATGACCAGATCACCAATCGAAGTGAGCGATTTTTGGTGGCAGAGATTGTTCGAGAGAAGATCGTTCGCCAGCTAGGCGAAGAAATTCCTTATGCCGCGACGATTCAGATCGAGAGATTCGTAACAGAAGGCAAAATTCTCCACATAGACGCCTTGATTCTGGTGGAGCGTGACGGTCAAAAGGCAATTATTATCGGCAAAAGTGGCGCTCGGCTAAAGCGTATCGGTACAGAAGCCCGGTTAGATATTGAGGGTTTACTTGACCAGAAGGTGATGCTCAAGCTCTGGGTGAAGGTTAAGTCTGGCTGGTCTGACGATGAACGCGCGCTCAAAAGCCTCGGCTATGATGATGTCTGATGTACTTTCTCCGGCTTATGTTTTGCATAGCCGAAAGTACCAAGACACCAGTTTAATTGTTGAATTACTCACCCGTGATGAAGGTCGAATCAGCGCAGTAGTACGTGGTGCCAGGAGCAAGCGTGGGCGTCAGGCCGGTGTTTGGCAGCCGTTTATGCCGTTGTTAGTGTCGTCTTTCGGTCGCGGTGAATTACGGACCGTGAAACACGCCGAGTTTCTCCAAACCGCGTTCTATCTTACCGGTGATAATCTCTTGCTGGGCTTGTATGTGAATGAGCTTCTGGTTCGCGTCCTCAGTAAGTTTGAGTCCGTCCCTGGTGTGTTTGTTGAATACCAGGCGCTGATCAACGAACTCGCGACAATCAGCGGTGTTTCAGGCGGCTTGCTAAGCGAGGGGTTTACTGTGGCCGAGCCGGTGCCTCGATATCGCAATCAGGCTGCGCTGCGCCTCTTCGAGCTGCAATTGCTGGCTGAGCTGGGATACGGCATTACTTTCACGACAGAGGCCGGTGGGGGCGCTGCGGTGGTCTCAGGGCGGCACTATCGGTTTGTGCCCGATGAAGGATTTTATCCGCTGGCCCCTGACGGTGACGCCTCGACAACAACCTATCCGGGCGAGCATCTGTTGGCTATCGAGGCACGACAGTTTGATGTAGATGCGGTAGATCGCTCTGCTAAATACATCATTCGACTGGCGTTCGCCGGCTTGCTTGGCGGCAAGCCACTCAATGCAAGGGCATTGTTCAAGCCGATTGCCTACGGGGTCAAGGCCACCACAGCCGAGAACAACTTATGATTCTTGGTATAGGTACAGATCTCGTTCAGATTAGTCGGATCGCGGTTGCGCTGGGACGTTGGGGCGAAAAATTTGCTAGCAAAATCCTTGCTGAATCGGAGCTGGCCCAGTTTCGAATGAATCCTAATGCGGCATTTTTAGCCAAGCGCTTTGCTGCCAAAGAGGCCGTTGCCAAGGCGTTGGGCACCGGTATGCGCCTGGGTGTCAATTTCCCTCAGATTGCGGTTGTTGGCAAGCCTGGCTATCGACCCAAGATCAGTATGACCGGTGCTGCGGCAGAGCGTGCAAGGTCTATGGGCGTTGTGAGTTCGCACTTGTCGATTAGTGACGAGCAGGAGTATGCGTTGGCGTTTGTCGTACTAGAGGGGCTTGGCGGAAAAAGCTAAGTGCCTCATGACAGTTGCCGCAGGCTCGTGCGAGGAAATTCCAATAGTGGATTTGGGGTTTGGCTATACCACTGTTCGAGTGCGTTAAGTTCCTGCTGGACCTGGTGAAGAACGATCGGTAGGTCGTTCGCGGCGTCTGTTTTTATCAAGCTTTCTAATCGACAAATCGCCGCTTGAACTCTCGGAATGCCGCAAAACTGACTCGCACCATTGAGCCGGTGGACCACGTCGCGCATTAATTCCATGTTGTTGTCGGCAATCGCTTGATTCAATTTTGCCCGGTCTCGATCCAATGATTGCATAAACAAATCAAGCATTTCGATCGCCAGGTCAGGCTGTTGGTTAGCAATGGTGAATGCCAGCTCTGTATCGAATATCGGTGTCGTCTGTGATGCTTCGTCTCTCTCTGATTCAGTATCGACATTGCCCCTTACCCATGTAGTCAGATGCTGATTTAGAAGATCGAAGTTCAAAGGTTTTATTAATATGTCGTTGGCTCCTGCTGTGATTATTGCGGCTCGCTCCGAGTCGAGTAAGTGAGCTGTCAAAGCGATAATCGGTAACGATCGACCATGGGTCGTTCTGAGTTCCCGGGTAGCTTCGAGCCCATTCATTCGCGGCATATGGATATCCATAAAAATCAGGTCGACAGATTGAGTTGTCGCGTAGCTAATCGCCTGTTCGCCGTCGGTGGCTTCAGAGACGTTATAGCCAGATTGGCGTAACAGTGTCGATAGAAATTGTCTGGCGAGGTGATCATCATCGACAACTAAAATATTTAGTTGCTGCTTGGCTGCGACTGAATATTTGTTGGCCAGCAGAGTAATAAGATCCGATTGGCGTAGCGGTTGCGGCAGGATCAGCCAATCTGAGCGGCTGTAGGTTCTTGTATTATTAAGTAACAACACGTCGGTGCTTGACGGCAAAGATGCGGTAATCGACATGATTTGTTGATGATCGTCGAGCCCGATAAGGCAGAGGTCTGCGGTGGATTGAGGTTCGAGCACATTGATGCCAAGTTGGCGCAGGCGATGCGTTAACCCTTGTGTTTGGCTAGGATTGCGGCCGTGGACGATGGCGGTCAAACCAGCAGGCGCCAAACGTATGGTTGTTATCGAATAGTTCACCGGGATATGTAACCCGTCTTGTCTGATCTCTCCCTTAACACTGTTCACCGATTGGCTGAGGCGGGCTGTTGGCTTGGGAGTGGTTTGCCAGTGCACAGAATCTGGAGCGAGGTGCAGGTGATGGGTCTCTTCGTCTTCCCCGTAATCTGTTGTTAAGTTGATGTGAAGTAGATAGGTGGCGTGCGGTTCGGGTGTCGTCGCTGTGATGCAGGCCAGCAGGTAGTTAAATATGATAGATTTTAGCGTCGACTCGTCGCCGGCTAAATCGTGCTGGCAATGCTCGTCGTAGATGGGCAAAAGCTCTGCTCCAGACCGGGCCAGTAAGGGTTGTAATAAGGCAATGACGTCATCAATACAGTCTCTGAGAATGAATTCAGTGTGGTTGTTGGGTTGTGCGCAGGTAATGCCCGGCGTCATTCGAGTCCTCATTTCTGCCTGATAGAATAGCAATCCCGTTGCACTGGTACGCATTTGTCGCTTCAATGGCATGGTGGCGCTTGAAAGTCCAAGAAGATTGGTAAAACTGGTGATCGATCGGAGACTATTGTCTATCAAATAAGACAGTTGTAGCTGCTCCGCAACATCGGATTTCTGGTTGTCGGCGAGTCGAATCTGTTGCTTTGCTGCCTGATCGAGGGTTTGTTCAATACGGGCTAATTTTTGCTGTAAGGTGAATCGGCGTTGGTTGTCGAAAGTTTGTAGTTGCCGATGTTTTTGCTCAGCGTCCAGGCGAGCGGTAGATTGTTGGGTCGCGAGAAATGTATTAAGTCTCGCGGGCAGGGATGGGAGTGAATGCACGCCTTTCAGGTTATGATGGGCCGGTGGTTTGAGTGTTGAGTTCGGTTCAACATCCATTGTCATCAGCGCGTTAATACTGATCAATGGTTGCAAAAAATGGGTTGCCAGATGTTGGTAGATTAGACTACCGAGCATGCTTAGTATGACGGCTAATATGGTGATGCTAGGCCATGCCAGTGCTGGCAGGCTCGTGCTGAAATAGCCGTATAGGACGATCGACCCGAAAAATGCCAGTATCGGTAGTGTGGCAACCAAGGCGAGCGTAGTTCTATAATCATTATGCAGCGGTCTGAACATCATGATTCACCACGATATTTGTGTTTATGACCCAAACGCATTTCGATAGATTAAGCAGATCTTATCTGAATATGGCATATTCTCCTATGATTACGCCTTAAACCAGCCAGAGCTAAGTTGCGCCCTAATGTCAAAAAACTATTATCCGACGATTGAATCCTGTATTGGCGAGACGCCACTCGTGCGCTTGCAACGATTACCCGGTAAGACCAGTAATACGGTGCTGGTGAAGATTGAAGGGAATAATCCCGCGGGCTCCGTTAAAGATCGGCCAGCGATGAATATGATTCGTGCTGCGGAAGCGCGCGGCGATATCAAACCGGGTGATACGCTGATTGAGGCGACCAGCGGCAATACGGGCATAGCGCTGGCCATGGCGGCGGCAATCAAGGGCTACCATATGGTGCTGATAATGCCCGCACACATGAGTGCGGAGCGTAAGTCGGCGATGGCGGCCTATGGTGCACAATTGATTCTTGTATCTCAGGAGGAGGGGATGGAGGGTGCACGTGACCTGGCCGAAAAAATGCGACGAGAGGGTCAAGGATTTGTGCTCGATCAATTTGCAAATCCAGATAATCCGTTGGCGCATTATGAAGGTACTGGGCCTGAAATATTTCGCCAAACCGGTGGTGAAATCACCCATTTCGTGAGTTCGATGGGAACAACTGGTACAATCATGGGCGTCTCCAGATACTTTCGTGAAGTCCTTCCGAGTGTGCAGATTGTCGGTTTACAGCCGCTGGAAGGAGCCGCAATACCAGGTATTCGGCGCTGGCCGCAAGCCTATATGCCGAAGGTGTTCAACTCGGAGCTGGTGGATCGTGTGATTGATATGGATCAGACTCTAGCTGAGGCAACCATGCGTGATTTGGCCACTCAGGAAGGCATCTTTGCCGGAGTCTCTTCAGGCGGATCAGTTGCAGCTGCGCTGCAAATCAGTCGTGAAACCGAAAATGCAGTTATCGTGGCGATTGTCTGTGATAGAGGTGATCGGTACCTGTCGACCGGTGTCTTCTCTTCAACCTAAAACCTATAGCAGTAAAAGCCTATCGGTTTTGTGGTCTGCGAGATACTGACCTGAAAACAAGCCTTGTTTGTGAGTTAAGGTCGTGACCTCGGCTTGCGATCATTTGACTCTCTTAAACTTATACAGCGAACAATAGACTTTGAAAAATTACGATCCAGTGACCATTGCAGTAACGACTTTACATCCAGACGGCTATGCACTCAGCGAGGATGGTCGTCATGCAGTCATCGGCGCATTGGCTGGCGAGGTTCTCGAGGCGGTCCCCTGGGCGAGAAAGCAGAAGAAGCGCTACTTCAAGATTCAAACGGTTAATACGGCGGCGCCAACAAGAGTTGAGCCCGAGTGCGCAGCTGCCAACCATTGTGGGGGTTGCAGTTTTCAGCACCTGGAACCGCAAGCTCAGATTTTATTCAAGCAACAGCAACTTATTGACGCGCTCGGTGACACTCAGCCAGCGACCCTGTTAGAGCCCATGATGGGCCCCCTGTTCGATTATCGAAGTAAAGCTCGATTGGGGGTGAAATTTGTAGAGAAAAAGGGCCGGGTTCTCGTCGGGTTTCGGGAGAAAATGAAGCCCTATGTTGCCGAAATCGATACCTGTAAGGTACTGAAAAAGGCAGTCGGTGAGAATTTAGCCGCGTTAGCCGCAGCGGTCAGCGATCTCTCTGATCCACGCTCAGTCCCTCAGATAGAGGTAGCAGCCGGCGATACAGAAACTGCTTTGGTGATTCGGCACCTTGAAGACCTGACTGATGACGATTTGGTCAGGTTGAAGCAACTGGGTGAGGATTATGCGTTCTCTATTTACCTGCAGCCGGGTAATGAGTCGACAGTCCACAAACTCTATCCTGATGATAGTTACGAACGCCTGATCTACACGTTGCCAGATTATGACCTCAGTTACGCTTTTCACCCGCTAGATTTTACTCAGGTTAACCAGTCGATTAATCGAAAAATGATTCGGCAGGCGCTGCACTTACTTGATTTAAAACCGACAGACCGCGTGCTGGATAGCTTTTGCGGTATTGGTAACTTCAGCTTACCACTGGCCCGCAATGCGGCTTATGTGACTGGCATAGAGCTGTCTCAGACGAGTGTCCTTCGTGGAGCCGAAAATGCGCTGCGCAATGGCCTGACGAACGTCAATTTTGTGGCGAGCGATCTGTTTGCTGAGGACTGTGAAATACCTGAGTTCCAGAGCTTCAATAAAATTCTGCTAGACCCGCCTAGAAGTGGTGCTTTGGAGGTCTGTAAAAAACTTGCAACCCATAAGGCTGAAAGAGTAGTGTACGTTTCTTGTAATCCGACAACCTTAGGTCGGGATGCTGCAATTCTTGTTGCCGGAGGTTATCGATTTGAAGCAGCAGGTGTTATCGATATGTTTCCTCATACAACGCATGTTGAATCCATTGCGTGCTTTACGCGTTAGGGCTCGACACCTCCTCCCATTCATTCCAAGCTATCTATTACATGGTTAAGGTCAGACAAGATCAGCCACTCCACGGCGACGGCCGCGTCAATTTGGAAGTTTGGCTGCGCCAATTGCAGGAGATTAATCCTGGTTTCGACTTCGGGCGGCTTCGTGCTGCCTGTGATCTGGCAGAGAAAGCCGAAGAAAGAGCGGTAGTAACGAATACCATATGGGCCTCTGGACGCAGTAGCTTTAGAACGGGACTGGATATGGCGGACATTCTCAGTGAGCTGCGAATGGACGAAGACGGTATTGTCGCTGCGATCATTTATCGTGCTGTGCGAGAGAATCAAATCACACTGAACCACGTTCGAAAACAATTTGGCAAACCTGTTGCGGATTTAGTCGACGGCGTCCTGCGGATGGCAGCAATCAGTAATGTTCGTATGTCGGATACGCCGGTTTTTGGCGAGCAAAAAGATCAGCTCGAGCAGGCAAAAATGCTACTCATCGCCCTGGTTGATGATGTTCGGGTAGCGTTAATCAAGCTCGCCGAACGTACCTGCGCCATTCGAGCGATCGCTAAGGATCAACCCGCTAAACGCGCGCGCCTGGCCCGCGAAGTCATGGATATATATGCGCCGCTGGCGCACCGATTAGGTATCGGACAGCTCAAGTGGGAGCTCGAAGATTTTGCCTTTCGTTATCTTGAGCCGTTGGCTTATAAACGCATCGCGACGTTGCTGGATGATACGCGCAGCGGACGTCAAGCCTACCTCGATCGCGTTATTGAAACGCTGAACAAACAGCTCAAGGTGATTAACGTCAAAGCCGAGCTAGATGGTAGGGTCAAACATATTTATAGTATCTGGCGAAAGATGCGCCGCAAAGGCATTGAGTTCTCAGAAGTCTACGATGTCAGCGCGGTTCGAATATTAGTGCCTGAAGACAATGACTGCTATCAAGTGCTAGGCGTCGTGCATAACCTCTGGCGTAACTTGCCACATGAATTCGATGACTATATCGCCTCGCCGAAAGAAAATGGCTATCGTTCCTTACATACGGCTGTCATTGGTCCTGAGAACAAAGCGTTAGAAGTTCAAATCAGAACTTTTGAAATGCATGAAAAATCTGAATTAGGCGTCTGCTCCCACTGGCGGTATAAATCAACGGGCGATACAGACGAGCCTGTTGCTTATCGAGAAAGGATTGAATGGCTGCGGCAAATACTCGATTGGCGCGAAGAATTAGGTGAAGTCGCGGGTATTTCAAAAGAACTGTTGGACGAAATCAGCTTTGACCGAATCTATGTTTTTACACCGGAAGGTCATGTGGTAGACCTGCCACAAAGGTCTACACCGGTGGATTTTGCTTACAGAGTTCATACGGATGTCGGGCACAAATGCCGCGGCGCCAAGATTAATAGCAAAATTGTACCGCTGAATACTTGTTTGAAAAGTGGTGATCAGATCGAAATCATCGTTGGCGACAAGATTGAGCCAAGGCGAGAATGGCTTCACGCACACTTGGGTTATGTGTCAACTTCTCGAGCGAGAGCCAAAATTCAGAGTTGGTTTGGTCTGAGAACAAAGCGCAAAAATACAGAAGAAGGCAAGCAACTGCTGACCTCAGAGCTATATCGACTCGGCGTCGAAGACCTTGATCTGAATTCTTTAGTCGCTGAATTGAAATACAAAAAGATTAATGAGTTGTACGCGGCGATTGGCGCGGGCGAAGTCAATGTTATTCACGCAGTTGAAGCGGCTGTGCGGTTAGTCGAAGTGGGTTTGAAGGAAAAGCAGTTGAGCCTTCTACTTGGGGGAGATGAGTCCGAGCCTGGCAATGAACTGCTGATTGATGGCCTTAGTGGTATGGGGTACACCCTTTCGCCTTGCTGTGAGCCGGTGGTAGGAGACAGTATTGTCGGTCTGACTAATGAGACAGGGGAAGTTGATGTGCACCGTCAGGAATGCCTGCAGGTGCTGCAAAACGCGAGTGCCGGCAAGCTGATTCGTCTCGACTGGCGAAATGAAACTGCTGCTACCCTTGCTGTGTTGATCGAGATTAATGCCTACGATCGCCGAGGCCTACTGCACGATATTTCTGGCGTCATCATGAGTGAAGAAACTAATGTGACGGCGATGAATATGAGCAAAAATGGCGCCAATAATCAGGTGCTTATCAGTATGACGATTGACGTGCCGACTATCTACGGCTTGCTACGAACGATAGAGCAAATCGAACGGCTGACGAATGTGATTTCAGCACGGCGATTGGATAAGAGTTAAAACAAGGCTATTTGCCAAACTATTTCAATGAAAAGGAGTTTTGGGTGAAAATTATTCTTTTAGGTGCACC
>Ga0208544_10000107_pt1 | contig 65347 bp, 46 predicted proteins | sample DEB08_DNA_9_FD_184526 | JGI IMG/M metagenome (GOLD analysis project Ga0208544, IMG submission 184526) | Aqueous microbial communities from the Delaware River and Bay under freshwater to marine salinity gradient to study organic matter... | ecosystem: Environmental > Aquatic > Marine > Coastal ...
GAATTTCGTTTCTACAGACAGAGTCAGAGCTACGCTCTTTTGGATTTTTTAGGGGCATCGCCCCGTCCCCGTCTGTAGATTTATTCGATTTCCTTCATTTTCCTAAGGAGCATCGCTCCGACACCCTTTTTTTTACATTAAATTTAACTTATCCCATCTGTGTAGATACCGTAGATTCGCTAGATTTAGCAAATTAACTAACACTTTCTATTAGATTAATTTCCAGCCTTCTCGATACGCTCGACCAACAAATTGGTTCGCATCTTCAAAATTGGTAATTCGGGTATTTTCGCCGTCCCAAAGTAATTTCTTACGACCATAAAAATCCATTCTTCCTCGTTCTCCTTCTTTACCTAAGGTGTAACTTCTAATAGCTAAATTCCCCATCAAAACAGTCTCTGTCAGTGGCCCAGAATAATCAAAAGAGGAAGTCAGTCCTTGATGTTCTTTACTATTAAATCCTGCCTTGCAAGCTTCTGTCCAAGACATTTGATGTCCATGTTCTGGGAATGCTTCTGTTGGAAATTTACTAACAAATTCATCGCTCATGGTTAAGGTCTCTTCTCCTTTTCGATACACTTTTGGATTTCTACCATAGGTTCCACAAGTCATAATTCCTTTCTCTCCAATCATAATTACCCCGTTTGCACTACCATTCCCCCCAATATCCTCATCTGCTGGTATCAAATCTGGATGAAACGGCCTAATTCCACCATCATACCAATTCATCGTAACTGGCATATCATTGACTTTTGTTTTAGGGAATTTTACTTGTACATGCGAAGAAGGAGGACAGCCTTCTGGAATATATTCTGGCACCCAATCTCTTTTAAACACTTGCCCTACACTACATTCCACCTCCGTTGGATACGCCAATTGTAAGACTCTAAAAGGTGGGTCAATTAAATGACAGCCCATATCTCCTAAAGCACCTGTTCCAAAATTCCACCAACCTCTCCATTTAAATGGATGATATAAAGGGTCATAATCTACCATTTTAGCTGGGCCTATAAATAAATCCCAATCTTCCTTACTCAAATGTTCTGGCAAAGGTGTATTATTTTGTGGCACAGGAATACCTTGCGGCCAAACTGGTCGATTGGTCCATACTTCTACAGTATGCACCTTACCAATCAAACCTTGATTAAACCATTCTATCATTTGTACTTGCCCAGGGTTAGAGGCTCCTTGATTTCCCATTTGACTTACAATCTGATATTTTCTAGCTGCCTCTGTCAATTGTCGAGCCTCATAAATATTATGGGTTAGTGGTTTTTGCACATAAACATGCATGCCTAATTGCATAGCGGTCATGGCAGCCACTCCATGCATATGATCCGGTCCAGAAATCGTTACTGCATCTATTTCATCTTTCATTTCTTCGAGCATTACCCGAAAATCTTTGTAAAATTTAGCCTTAGGGAATAATTCTCTAGATTTTTTTGCCAAATTCACATCTATATCGCATAAAGCAACTACATTATTTGCCCCATTATTCCAGGCATTCCTAATATCACTTGCTCCTTTTCCTCCCGCACCAATAGCTGCAATATTTAATTTATCGCTAGGAGCGATATATCCTTTTCCGCCAATTGCACATCTTGGCAAAATAAAAAAACTACCGCTAACTAAGGCGCTGGTTTTTAAAAACTGTCTTCTAGAATTAATCGTTTGTTCCTTTTTATTCATTGTTAATTATTTTTAAACTATCAATAATGGTCAATTAAGAGCATGTAAGTTAGGAAATTGGCGATTAATATTTAGTTAGAAGGTGTTTTTTATAGTAAATTTTCCTGATATACTATTTACCGTTAATCGTATACTATCAATTTTACAGTAGCTCTTCCATTTCTTTTTTAATATTCTCTCTAGCTTTCGCCTCCTTTGTTTCCCGATAAAAAGGGGTTTGATAGATACTAGATCTTTCTAAAAATTTACCCATTGCTTTTTTACGACCGCTTTTAAAAAGTGGCGCAGGATACATCCAATATTCTTTGCGAACCTGTTCACTATAGATTTTATAATTCGCCCAATCTCGACTAAGAATCTCTAAATCAAAATCTACTAATAGTTTATCATCTAAATGGGCGGTTGCTTCGGGTTGATGCTTAACTGTCAGCAAAATTAGGTCATAACATTTTTGAATTCTTTCTGGGCTTAAATTCGTTTGACTTAGTATTTTTTTAGCCAATTCCGCACTATCTTTTTCATTCGTTTTACTCAATGGATCATAAATAATATCGTGAAACCAAATCGCAAATAAAACCACTTCTTTATCCGTAATTTTTTGGTCAAACTTAGCCGCCTCTTGTAGCATATTATTAATGTGTGTGAGGTTATGATAAGCTCTATTATCTTCGGTATAATGTTGTTGGATTTGCTGCCAAGTATTTGTAATTAATTGTGCATCTTCCGTAAATTGGCTTATTAGTTTTGTCCAAGCCGTATTTAATGATTGATTCATAGGCGTTATCGTTTTTTCAGTTGAGTTATCAGTACAAGCATTTACCAAAAGGGTGATTAAGGATAAGTATAATAGTTTCTTTTTCATAAAAATCGAATGATTTGTGTTTATTCTAAAATAAATCGTATAGGAAGTGCTTCCTGAAATTTAAGTTTTTCCCATTACCCTCAGAATAAAAATGCGAAATAGGGTCGAAGCTAGGCTCCTTTGTATCATTTTGGCATTTTTTTGCTACGGACAGAGGCAGAGCGATGCTCTTTGGACATTTTTTAGGAGCATCGCTCCGAAACCGTCTGTAGAAATACCCTTTTAATCTTTTTTTTCCAAAGGAGCGTAGCTTCGGCACTTCCAAATTTATTCTGTGGGGTATCAATAGAACTTAAAGTTCTGGAAGCACTAAGCCTTCTGGAATAAAATCTGCTGGTTAATGCAAAAAGGGTTTTAGAAAAATACCACAACTAGATTTACAATAAATCTACTTCGTGCTTCTTTCTAAAACCCTTTTATGGTTAATGCTATTATATAAATCCGTTAGATTAAGATAAAATGACAATAACCTAAATCGAGAATAAACAATAGTATCCTATAAATCCAACAACAAAGTAGTAGGATCTTCTAATAAGTTTTTCACTTTTACTAAAAACGTAACCGAAGTACTACCATCAATAACTCTATGGTCATAAGATAAAGCCAAGTACATCATTGGACGAATCTTCACTTCTCCATTAACTGCCATTGGTCGTTGTTGGATGGTGTGCATGCCCAAAACTGCAGATTGTGGCTTATTCAAAATTGGCGTACTCATCATAGAACCAAAAACACCACCATTGGTGATAGTAAATGTCCCGCCTCTCATTTCATCTAAAGTCAATTTACCACTTCTAGCTTTGCCCGCTAATTCTTTTATTTTTAATTCAACTTCATGAAATTTCAAAGATTCTACATTATGAACAGGAGGTACGACTAAACCTGTTGGTGTAGAGATAGCAATGGAAATATCTGCATAATCGTGGTAAACTACATGGTCTCCATCAATCATTGCATTCACATCAGGCATTTCCAGCAATACTTTCGCACAAGCTTTAGAAAATAAAGACATGAAACCTAATTTAACGCCATATTTAGCGACAAACTGTTCTTGGTACTTCTTTCTTAGTGCCATGATATTAGTCAAATCCACCTCGTTGAAAGTAGTTAACATCGCCGATTCATGTTTCGCTGCTAATAAATTTTTAGCAATCGTTCGACGCATTCGGCTCATTTTCTTACGCGATGTTCCTCTGCTTCCTCCAGTATTGCTAACAGGTGCTGGTTTAGCTGGTGCAGCTACTTTAGGTGCTGGCGCAGCAACTACTGCGGGGACAGTCGCTTTATTCGCTACAGCTTTTACCGCATCGTCTTTAGTAATTCGACCGTCTCTTCCTGTACCACTAATATTATTAGCAGTCAAACCATTTTCTCGCATTATTTTAGCAGCGGCTGGCGAAGGATGTCCTGCAACTGTAGCAGTGGCAGATGGAGTTGCTGCCGCTTCAGGAGCAACAGCAGCTGATTTAATGGTAGCACTAGCTCCAATTTCTATTTTAGCAACAAGCGCCCCAATAGTTAAATCGTCTCCCTCTTTAGCTACATGGATTAATTTTCCAGTGCCTTCCGCAGGAAATTCTAAAGTTGCTTTATCTGATTCAAATTCACAGATAGATTCATCTAACTTGACCATTGCTCCGTCCTCGACTAACCATTGAGATAAAGTTACTTCAGTGATAGACTCACCAATAGTAGGTACTTTCATCTCTATTACTTTCACGGCTCCTGTAGCTGCTGGTGCAGTACTGACAGGTTGAGCAGGTGCAGCAACAGGTGCAGGTGGAGCGTCATTTCCAGCAGTTACACTAGTATCCACTTTAGCGACAACTGCACCAATTTCTAAATCATCCCCTTCGGCGGCTACCCAGATTAATTTCCCCTCTACTTCTGCGGGAAGTTCTAAAGTCGCTTTGTCTGATTCAAATTCACAGATAGCTTGGTCTAGTTTAACATATTCACCATTACCAACTAACCATTGAGATAAAGTTACTTCGGTGATAGATTCGCCAATGGTCGGTACTTTTAATTCTATTAAGCTCATATTATTGAAATGATAATTTTTTCGTGAAAGGATAATGATAATTTTTACTCAGAAAGCATCATTAAGGCTGCAAATATAAGCGGAATTTTTCAGAGAATTGATGAATTATTATCGGTTTAATCAGACAATTAAATCATATTACTAGTTACTTAACTCATCTTATCTCCTTTTTTAAATTTTCCGTCTTAATTCTACATTCTAACCCAAAACAGCTAAAGATGATTTTTGTTTGTTTTAAAGATAAGATACCAATACCAAATTAAAACTTCTCTTGCTCCACTAACTCCTCTAAATTCACAAATTCCCAATCTAATCGTCGTTCTTCCACAGAATGGTTAAAAACTAAAACACTATCGGGGTTTAAATTTACGGGTGGGCCAACCGCAAAAGTAGGTGGATTATCTCTATCCAAAGTGGAGAAAATGCCAGAAATAAAAAAATCAACACCTTTTTTGGTTTGATGATGAAATTGCTTGGTATAAACACCGCCATCTCCGCTAATCACCATTACCTCAATTCCTCTTTCTTCTAAAGCAACTAATTTATCATACAAAAAAGGAGGAAACCTGGAAGCACCGCCGCCACAAAGAAATTGAAAACCATTAATACAATTATTTGCCAAAACAGCACAAGGAATATTTGGTTCTACTTCTCCCCAAACGACCCAATGCGTCAATAAAACTAAATGACTAGAATGCTGTAAAGTATCCAAGAGGTTTAATAAAAAATCGGCTTGTTTTGCTCTGTCTTCGCAAGTAGCATCTCTACCTTTTACATGTCCAACATTCGTATCAAAAGTAACAATCGTAATTCCATCTTTCGTCTGTGCATGAAATAAATCTCGACCAGTTGCTGCTCTTATCCAATCTAAATTTCCATTACGCACATCATGATTGCCTACTGCCCAATGCGTATCTTCACTACTCAGGTCAAAAATATCGTCTAAATAATCTAAAGTCGCACGTTCTCTAGTTGTCTCTGAGCATAAATCGCCTCCTAGCCAAACACCTTTATAGGTTTGATAATTAATTTTTTCTAACCGAGGGTCTATTCTATTAGATTTATTATATGTATGCCCTAAAAAAATATATTCGGATTTCTGCTCAATAGGTTTTTCTACTATAACGCTATCTTTATTACATGCGAAAAAACTAATTAGAGAAAATAAGGAAATAATAAATATTTGTTTTGATTGCATAGTTTTTGGCTGTTTTAAATACTTCACGAAAAAACTAGCTTCACTCCCTATTGTTCTCCAAAATCCTCAAATAAATTTTCTTGTACAAAGGGAATCAAGGCTAAAATTAAAGGTTGCACATATAAATCCATTCGAGTGACCACATTATTTGTCAAACTACCAACTGCCCCGCCTCCTTGTTTAGAATTGTGCATTTTAAAAAAAGCATCATTTACATGCCCTAACTCTTGTCCTGCATTTACTGCTTTAGCTACATAAGGCGGCAATGGAAAGGTACAAGACCGAGCTTGTCCAAACCGCTTTTCTGACAAAATAATCATCCACCCAAAAGCATCCATATCTACCCCATCAGTTTCAATACCTCCTTCTATGCCCACCCAAAAATCTGCATCTTTTTTAGCTAGTTTTGCATTTTCTGCTCGATTAATCGCCCCTTCCAAAGTTTCCTCATCTGACATTGGTTGATCTGATACAAAAGAAGGTACTTCCATACCCACTACTTCAAAATTTTCTTTTGGAAAAACGCTTTCAAATGCCTTTTTAGTGGCATTTATTTTAACAGGATTTTTAGACGCTACAATAACTTTTTTCATATACTAAATTAACTGCTGTTTTCTTATTTTATTATTAGGGTAAATGGCTACTTAGGCTGAAGGAAAATGAAAGATTTACTAAATCTGCTAGATTTAACAAATCGGTAGTTTACTATTGCCCACTATCATCAAAGGTGTCTACCATAATATAAATGACCACAAACTTTACCATCTATTTCTGCAATATTCGGTAAATGCCCCCATTTAATAAAGTCAAATTTTTCTAATAACCCTATGCTTGGTAAATTGGTGTCTAACAAGATGGCAAAAGCATGTTTAAAACCTAAATATTTTGCTGTTTCCAAAGCATGTTTTAGCAAGAGGCTTCCCAATCCTTGTCGCTGATACGTATTATCCAAATAATAACTAATTTCTACGGTGTATCGCAATGCATGCCGACCACCTCGATATTGACTAAGGGTAGAGTAACCGCAAACAACTCCTTCTTTCTCTACTGAGAATAGTGGATAATTTAGTTGTTGATGACTTTCAAACCAAGATATTCTATCCGATATTGAAAGTGGAAGGGTATCAGCCGTTTGCCGAGCTTCCACAGCTTGATTATAAATAGCGGTTAATTTAGGTAAATCTTCCACAGCTGCTTTTCTAATAATAGGGTTCGACATAAAATAAGGAAATTAACATTAATAATGTGCTAAACAAAATTACAGTAAAATGTAATAAAAATATCCGTTAGCAAAACATCTATTCCGTTCAATAGAAATAAAGCAATAAAAATGCCTTAAATATTTGTAAACAAATCACAACTCTTCCCGTTACCTCTTTCGCTACATTTACAAAAAGCGTATCTTTGCAACTTATGAAGAATATTAGAAATTTTTGTGTAATAGCCCATATTGATCATGGCAAGAGTACCTTGTCTGACAGGCTATTGGAATTTACTCAAACCATCTCTGAGCGGAATATGAAGTCGCAGGCTTTAGATGATATGGATTTGGAGAGAGAGAGAGGAATTACGATTAAGAGTCACGCCATTCAGATGTATTATAATCATACGGATGGTCAGAGATATACCTACAACATGATTGATACACCAGGGCACGTAGATTTTTCCTACGAAGTGTCTCGGTCTATTGCTGCATGTGAAGGAGCACTTTTGTTAGTCGATGCTTCTCAAGGAATCCAAGCGCAGACTATTTCCAATTTATATCTAGCCATTGAACATGATTTAGAGATTATTCCTATCCTGAATAAAGTAGATATGGAATCGGCGATGATTGATGAAGTATCTGACCAAATCATTGATTTAATTGGCTGTGAATTAGAGGACATTATTCACGCAAGTGGAAAGACAGGGATAGGTATTGAAGAAATTTTAGCTTCTGTTGTAGACAATATTCCCGCACCAAAAGGAGACCCAAAAGCACCTTTGCAAGCGTTGATTTTTGATTCCATGTTTAATTCTTACCGAGGCGTAATTGCCTATTTTAGAATTATGAATGGTACATTGAGAAAGGGCGACAAAGTCCATTTCATGAACGTGAATAATCAATATACCGCAGACGAGATTGGCATTTTACAGATGGATCAAGTGCCGAAAAAGGAACTAGGGGCTGGTGATGTAGGGTATATTGTAACAGGTGTAAAAATCTCCAAAGAAATTAAAGTAGGGGATACGATTACAACGGTTGATAATCCTGCCCAAGAACCAATTCACGGTTTTGAGGATGTAAAACCAATGGTTTTTGCAGGTATATTCCCAATTGATAATGATGATTTTGAAGATTTAAGAGATAGTTTAGAAAAATTACAATTGAATGATGCTTCTTTGGTTTTTGAACCAGAAACATCGGTAGCTTTAGGTTTTGGTTTCCGTTGTGGATTCTTAGGAATGTTGCACTTAGAAATTATTCAAGAGCGTTTGTCCAGAGAATTTGAGCAAGAAGTGATTACGACCATTCCAAACGTATCTTATTTTGCTTATGACAAAAAAGGCAATGAATACACGGTCAATACGCCAAATGACTTACCTGACCCGACTAAATTAGATAGAGTAGAAGAGCCTTTTATTGTGGCACAAATCATTACCAAACCTGAATATATTGGAGCAATCATGACTTTGGCAATGGATAAAAGAGGGATGTTGACCAAACAAACCTATTTGACGCAAGAGCGAGTAGAGTTGACATTTGATTTACCTTTGGCGGAAATTGTCTTTGATTTTTATGACCGCTTAAAATCTATTTCTAGAGGATATGCCTCTTTTGATTATTCGCCAAAAGATTACCGAGCGTCTGATTTAGTTAAATTGGACATTATGCTAAATGGGGATGCGGTAGATGCCCTTTCTGCTTTAGTACATAAAACCAAAGCTGTTTCTTTTGGCCGTAGAATTTGCAAGCGATTAAGAGAGCTATTGCCTAGACAACAATTCGTTATTGCGATTCAAGCAGCTATCGGTGCTAAGATTATTGCTAGAGAAACCATTTCTGCTTTACGGAAAGATGTAACGGCAAAATGTTATGGTGGGGATATTACTCGGAAGCGAAAATTATTGGAAAAGCAGAAAAAAGGAAAGAAGAAAATGCGGCAGATTGGGAATGTAGAAGTGCCTCAGAAAGCGTTTTTACAGGTATTGAAGTTGGATACTTAATAATAGATAAAATAAGTTAGATTTTGCCACAGATAATCTTTGTTTCGTTTCCTTTTTGGGAGCGGATATATAAAAAGGTGCTTTTGAATTTTTCAGAAGCACCTTTTTTATTCTAAAGATTAAGGTTTTTGGTATGCAAAAATTCTATAATCCGCCAAAAAGGCTAAAAAAATGAAGTTCTGGCTGATTATAGAGCTATAACTAGCCAGAAGGCTAAAAAATATTGAAGTTTGGCTGATTATAAAAATTATTATCATTCTCGAACCTGCCCATCCCCTCGCACAATCCACTTATAACTAGTCAATTCCTGCAAAGCCATCGGTCCACGAGCATGTAATTTCTGCGTACTAATGCCTATTTCTGCGCCCATACCAAATTGCGCTCCATCCGTAAAAGCAGTTGACGTATTGGCATAAACGACCGCAGCATCTACATTTTTCAAGAAATAATCGACGATTTCAGTATCTTCTGCTATAACTGCCTCACTATGCTTAGAACTAAATTCAGCAATATGGTCTAGTGCTTCTTCTACGTCATTGACTGTTTTAATAGACATCTTCATGGATAAAAATTCTGTGCCAAAACTGTCTTTGGTAACAGGGTGTAATAAATCCGATTGGTAGGCATTTTGTAAATAAGGTAAGGAAGCCTCATCTGCATAAACGACGCATGCATGCACCTTATCCATATTACTCATAAGGATAGGCAATTCCGCTAGGCGATCTTTATGAATGACTAAACAATCTAGGGCATTACAAACACTTACCCTTCTAGATTTTGCATTTTCTATAATCGCCTTTCCTTTGTCTATATCACCACTTTTATCAAAATAAGTATGTACGATGCCTGCGCCCGTTTCAATCACAGGTACTTTGGAATTGGCTCGTACAAAATTAATCAAGCCTTGGCTTCCTCTTGGGATAATCGTATCGACATAATCGACCGCTTCCAAAATATATTTTAAAGCAGCTCTTTCGCTTGGTGCTAAATAAACCACTTCTTCTAAACCGTATTTTGCCAAAACTTGGTGTATGATTTCGACAATGGCAATATTAGAAAAATGGGCATCTCGACTTCCTTTTAACGCAGACGCATTTCCCGACTTAAAACAAAGTGTAAAAACATCAAACGTAACATTCGGTCGAGATTCAAAGACAATTCCAATGACGCCTAAAGGCACAGTTGTTTTCGTCAGGACTAAACCATTCGGCGCGGTTCTACTATCTAGTGTTTTATTAAGTGGTGTCGGTAAATTTGCTACATTTCTAATGTCTTGTGCAATGCCTGCCAATCTTGCTTCATTTAATAATAAACGGTCGTATTTAGGGTCTTTGGGATTCATACGGTCTAAATCCTTCTGGTTTTCTGCTAAAATATAAGCCGTATTTGTTAAAGTTAAATCCGCTAATTCGTTGAGAATTTTATGAATCTTTTCATCCGTTAAGCGAATTAATTTTCTACTAGCCTTGCTTAATTGTTTTAAATCTTCGGTGATGTTGACGTCTAAATTTACCATTTTTCTTAGTCGGTGGACAATTTACGGTTTACGATAACCATTGATCCTAATGAATAAATTAATTTGAATAGCTTCTTATTAGGAAGCAATAGTTTGGTTGTTAAATGGAAAGGAAGGTATAAACAAGATTATAAAAATCTAATTGCTAAAGCAAGTTTTTTTCACCACATAGTTACATCGTTCATATAGTAACACATAGTTTTCTGACAGGTATAGCTTAGTTCTTTAAGCAATTTAAAATAAATTAATTCCAAATAAGCGAACGTTTAGTACATAAGAAAAAATCCGTACTAAAAATCCTTCTAAATACAAAAAAGAGCGATTGAAAATATCAACCGCTCTTTTTTATATATCGTTCCAGAAGCTTTAATAAAAAGCTCAACTATCTAGTTAATAGAATTTAGAACGTAAATCTTCTACTTCTGCATTCTTTTTCATTGCTTGCATTAAGCGAGCAGTTACTTGTGTTTGCGCAGTAGAAGAGCTATTTTTTCTTAATTGAGGAATATTAAATGCCGTACCAACTGCTGGTTTATCCGTTAGCTTTATTACATATACGCCACTATTTCCAACGATTGGCTTAGATACGCCATTCACTGCCATATTAAAAGCAGAAGCAATCACTTCTGGTTCGTTTCCTAATCCTTGTACAAAAGTTGCATCAAAAGTAACGTCCTTCGCACTTTCTACTTCCCCATCAAATTGAGTTGCAATTGAATTTAAATCACTCCCAGAAACTTTAGCTTGTAAAGCTTCTCCTTTCTTTTGGTTTCTTACAAATCCTTCAATTTCATCTTTTATATCTGCTACAGCAGGCATACCTGCATCTTGAACACTTGCCAATGCTGCTACTACATATTTATTAGTATATAATTCTACTGGATCTTGGAAAGAATAAGCACTTACCGAAACACCACCAACTTCAGAGTTAGGATCATAAGCAAATTTCACAATATCTCTAGCATCAGAACCGCTACCTAAATTACCTACTGCAAAATCATTTGCTTTTAAAGCACCAGAATTTTCTACCGTTAAAGTTCCACTTTGTGCAACCGCTGCTTGTAGTTCCGCTAACGTTCTATTTTTAGATAAGAATGTATTTGCTTCTTCAAAAACTGCATTTTGCGTATCTTCACTAGGGGTAATAGATTGACCTATCAAAGCAATCTTCACTCTTTCCGTAGTTTCTCTTGACCGCTTTAGTGGCTCAATCAAGTGAACACCATAAGTTGTTCTAACCTTATATAATTTACCAAATTGACCATTCAACATGACCTCTTGATATTCAGGAACAAACTGGTTAACAGGCGTTTTTTCATATACTCCACCTTTAGCAGCACTTCCTTGATCTTGGCTTAACGTCTTCGCTAATTCTTCAAAATCACCACCTGCTTCGATTACCGCTTTGATACTGTCAATTTTAGCATCAGCCACTGCAAAACTTGCTGGGTCAGAAGCGTTAATCAAAATATGTCGAGTGTCAGAGGAATCAGCTAATGCTTGTCGTTCCATTACCTTCACAATTTGATAAGAGTTGCCTTCTAAATAAGGACCATATACTTTACCAACAGGTGTAGCTGACACAGCGTCTTGAAGCGTTACTGGTAAATCTGCTGCTGCTAGCCAAGTTGGATTAACGGTACCGTAATTATTTTCTACAAAAATGGTATCATTAGCAGTCGATTCAAATCCAGCAATCAAAGCTGATAATTGGTCTCTATAAATTGCAGAATCTGCAGCAGTTGGCAATACATCAAAAGTAACATAGCTAACTCTTCGAGTCTCTTCTGTTGTCATATAAGTACCTTTGTTTGCTGCTAAGTAGTTAGCAAAGTCTGCATCTGTTAAGCTGATTTCACTATCATCTATTTCCGTAAAAGGAACTTTCACAAAATCAAAAGCAATCCGCTGTGTTTGGTCGCCATAAGTTTGCTCTACCATCCAAGTTGGGGTATACAAACCTTTAGATACCATCGTATTCAACTTTGATTGCAATCTATCTTTAATGATTTCTTTTTCTTGATGTGCCCAAAATCGCTTTTGCTCAGGCAGAATAGAACCATCTTGAATTTGTTGACGAAACTGATTTAAAGTTGCTACATCAACCGCACCAGTTTGCGGGTTTCTGAATCGGTTTACAATTACAGGGCTTTTATTTGCACCAAATTGTAAATCAATTAACTCATCTCTACTTACATTTAATCCTAAAGCCTCTGCTTGCTTTGCTACAATTGCCTCTTCTACAAAGTAGTTCCACAATTGGCTTCTTCTTGCAAACACATCTGCTGAACTACCTGAGTACAACATATTCTCAACGCCTTGGAATTCATTCCAATCAACTGTCTTACCTTCAACCTTCCCCATTGCCAAAGAAGTAACTGCACCACCTCTGTTTCCAGCAGAAGTCATGTCCATAATAATGAACGCTGCTAGTGCCAAACCAATGACAAGAATTAATAGCCAGCTATTTTTCCGAATCGTTCCTATAAGTGCCATCTGTCTAAATCAATTTTTTTTTGTAATTAAATCTGTTTCTACTCGAAACTTTTGTTATTTTAGCTTCTCTTTTTATAATGAAATTCAAATTTAAAAAGTATTGATAACCAATTAAATATAGCTATTTTACTTTCTAATTCTTTATTTTAAAATACTATTTTTTAAAAAGCTTTGCAAAAATAAGCACAATAACCCGTAAAATCAATCTTGTAGTGATAAGTGATAAGTGATAAGTGATAAGTAGTACCCATAAATCCCTAAAATCAACGAATCGACTTTCCATTCAAACCGATATTTCTAGTCTGGAGGCTAGAAATTAGTATCTAGCCGTCTCCTGACGACTCACATTTTGATATTTTATGCTTAAAATCTGATTTCTGATAGAAAAATTTATTTTTTCTGTCTGATTTCTTACCTATTAAGATGTTAATCTACTAATTCTCGGCAAGCTCGGTATAAATCTTTCCAATCTTTTCGGTCTTTTACCACTGTTTCTAAATACTCCATCCAGACTGTTTTATCTTGTACAGGATCTTTAATAATCGCCCCCGTAATACCTGCTGCTAAATCTGCTGCTTTTAATTCTCCATCACCAAAATGAGTCGCCAACGCTTGTCCACTATTAATTACGGAAATTGCTTCGGCTGTACTTAAAGTACTACTAGGTGATTTGAGTTTTGTTCGGTTATCCTCGGTCTTTCCAGTACGCAATTCTCTAAAAATGGTTACTAAGCGTTGTATTTCTTTCATTGGTGCAGGTGGGCTTGGTACATCTAAAGCCTTTCCTAGTTTCTCTACTCGATTTTTCACTATCGCTACTTCCTCCTCCAATTCAGCTGGTAAAGGCAAAACAACAGTATTAAATCTTCTCCGTAAGGCACTCGATAATTCGTTGACTCCCTTATCTCTATCATTGGCTGTGGCAATTACATTGAAGCCTTTATTCGCTTGCACTTCTGTATTTAGTTCTGGAATCGGCAAAATCTTTTCTGATAATAAAGTAATCAACGTGTCTTGTACATCCGATGGAATTCTAGTCAATTCTTCTACTCTTGCAATTTTTCCTTTTTGCATGGCCGTCATCATTGGACTTGCAACTAAGGCTCCATTTGTTGGGCCTTCCGCAATTAATTTGGCATAATTCCATCCATATCGCAAAGTTTCTTCACTCATCCCTGCTGTTCCTTGCACCAATAACGTAGAATCTCCTGAAATTGCGGCGGCTAAATGTTCCGATACCCAAGTTTTACCTGTTCCAGGAATCCCCATCAACATCAAAGCTCTATCGGTCACCAAAGTCGCTACTGCCACTTCTATTAAGCGTCGATTGCCAAAATATTTCGGTTCTATTTCCATACCGTCTTCTAAAGTTCCTCCCATAATATAGGTAACGACTGCCCAAGGAGACATCACCCAATTAGTGGGCACTTGTCGGTCATCTGCTTTTTTTAAGGCTTTTAGTTCTTTAGCATATTGCCTTTCGGCGTGTTGTCTTAGTATATTACTCATAATTTAGGTTATGAGGTAGCGGGTGACAGGTTTCAGGTATCAGGTTAGACGCAATGCACACGCATCTAACCTGATACCTGAAACCTGTCACCCGCTACCTTTATTTATTTTTCTAATTCCTCCAACATCTCTCGTCTAAAGCGTAAAACAGTCAAAAACTGCTGAATATCTTTCTCCCAACCAGCCCAATTTTGGGAAGCGCCCAGCCAAAATTTACTTAGCTGCTTTTCCTTTTTTGGAGAAATATTATAAGCTGCTTGTTTTAGCATTTTTCGATATTGAATACCTGTCCAAGAATAGCTCACATTATTGGCAATCCATTCTTTTAATTGCGGCATTAATACATTGGTCAAGCGGTCGTCCCAAGGACAATCTTCTTTCTGTAATAACTGAATTAAAGGCGAATGTTCTTCTGGTAAAAATTTTAGCGCTTTTAATTTCTCAAAAAGCGCTTCATTAAATACCTCATTGGGCAATTCCTCTAAAACTCGTTTTATATTTAATTCTGCCCAGCGTCGATTATTATGATTGGATAACCAAAAACGCAAAATAGCTTCCATCCAATCAACGGAACCATGCAAAGCAGCCGCAGTAGCGACTCCTTCTACCAGCATCATCGCCCATTCACTTAGGGTAAAAAAGTATAGTATTTCTGATGGATTTTTCTGAAATTGTTTTTCCCAATGATGTGGTGAAACAATGGCAATCATCTGATACAACATACCCGTTGTTTCTCCACCTCTTCTCCATTTCCGTTTAGGGCTAATGCCATCTCTAATTAATGTTTTGTCCTTAGCGGATGGTAGTATAATGAAAGGTTTTGCGATTCCTGTTTCTTTTCCAATCGTAATTGCTTCTTTTAAATAGGCTTTAATTCTTTTTTGTAATTGACTATTCGGTAATTCGCTTAATAGAATGGCTGCATTTTCCCGAATCTCTTTTCTAGGAAAATCTAAGCATGCTTCTAAGAACACTTCATCCATGTCTGACAAACCAATGGTCAAGCATTTTAAAAAGGCTGTTTTTTCTGACAAACCATCTTCCGCCCAAGTAGATAAAAGCATTAATAAACCTTCGGCAGAGTCTTTTTGACGTAGTTTTTTTAAAATAGCGACTCGTTCTGCTTTTGTACCTATTTCCCATTTTTCTTGGGAAACTTCTATTTTTAATTTTTGCCAAGCAGGATTCAACTCAATCAACCAATTCCCTCGATGTCCAATAATCGGTTCTATTTGTTCCCATAAAAATTCATCCTTAACGCATTTGTCTAATAAGGTTGGTAAAAATTCAAAAGGCAAACATTTTTGATAGTCTGCCATTCCTTGCACAAATTCTGTTAAAGCATAAGGATAACGCCCCGTTAAAATAAGGCTTAAATGAATTGCGGATTGTTTATTACAATTAGCTAATATTTCTTCCCTGCTTTTTGCTAATAAGGGTTGCTCCCAAATTTTAGGCTCATATCCTGCTTTTTGTAAAGGCGCGTATAAGGCTGCACTTTCTAGCACCACTTCTGTAATTTCCTTATCTGTATCAATACCGTAGCCTTGCAATTCGACTTTCATTGCAGGCGATAGACTGCTTCTATCTGTACCCAATAAGGCTAATTTTACTAATTCATCCCACTGCATTGGCTAATGTTTTTTTTTGTAGCACCAAGCTCTGCTTGGTATCATGCTATCTTTCTACCAAGCAGAGCTTGGCACTACAGAAGTACAACTACAAAAGTAAAACCATTTACTACTATTATAGTTTTTTACTACTAAAATTTACAGGAAGCTATTTTATAGCAAAGAAACTACTTATTTTTGTCATTCATTTTTTGAGAAGAACACTCAAAGGCTAGAGAAATATTTATTGTCACCATCTCGATAGTTATTGAGATAATCTCTAATCTTTACTCTATTCATACAGCACTACACACAACAATGGATCAATTAGCACAACATATAGAAAGTATTGTTTTTGTCTCAGAATCGCCTATTTCTTTAAAAGAAATCAAAAGTTGTTTGGAAGAGACTTTTGAAACCAAGTTTAAAAAACCTGCTTTAGAAAAAGCAATTGAAGGATTAAAGGATAAATATCAAGCAGCACAGTTTTCTTTTGAATTTTTAGAAATTGCAGGCGGTTTCCAATTTTTGACAAAGCCCGCCTTTCATAATTCTGTTGGCACCTTATTAAGGCAAAATAATAAACGAAGATTGTCCAGAGCGGCTTTAGAAACCTTATCTATTATTGCCTACAAACAACCTGTCCCTAAAAGTGAAATGGAGAAAATTCGGGGCGTAAGTTGTGATTATTCTGTACAAAAATTATTAGAAAAAGAATTGGTTGCTATTATCGGTAGAAGTGATGCGCCAGGGCGACCATTACTTTATGGGACGAGTGAAAAATTCATGGATTATTTTGGTTTAAAAAGTTTGGAGGATATGCCTAAACCAAAAGACTTTAAAGACCCTGACAATGAAATTGGCGAACAAGCGCCAATTGATGAGGCGGCTACGGCTGCACCAATAGCAGAATTACCCACCGATGACGCCCAACCAACCGCTAATGAAGATGTCACCGATTCTGAAGATTTAGCAATAAATATTGATGATTCAGAAGAGTAGGCAAGATTTACTAAACTCTCCTATATTCCGTGTGGGCAAATCTGCTAGATTTAGCAAATCGTAAGTTGCTTCAGCAAATTTCCAATTTTCAAAAAGCGACATAGCAAAGCCAAAGCACAATTTGAAGATTGAAAATTGTTACTGAAAGTTGAATATAAAAAAGGTTATAGGTAGATTAAGAACTAAATATTTGCGGGTATAATTTTTATTCGTTCTTTTATAGATTGAACTAAGGCAGGAGAAACGGTGCGGCGCTGAACTCGGCTTTTAACAAAAGCTCTAAAGGATTTTTCTTTGTGTAATAATTCCATGTAATTCGGATTCGACTTAATCTCTCTCAACAATTCTCTTTCCGCTTCTTTGCTTAAGGCATTATCTAAGTACATCGTGACTTTAGCTACTAGGTCTTTATAATCCTTTGAATTCTTCATGATTGAAAACATTTAAAATACCTGCTCGGCATAACAACTCTGAAACACGATGGGGATAAACATACGCCAACTTGCTGCCACAAAGGGCATCATCCCGATTCCCGATGAATCGGGACAAATTGGGACACTAAAACGAAATGTTGATGTATTAAATAACCTCATATCGTGACAGAAAAAGCCCCAAGCATAGAAAGAAAAGTCAAAATGTAAAATTCTAAATTTAAAATCTAAAAATATTGCAGACATAATCGGCTTTTACCGATACATTTTTTCCTGTTGCAAATACCTTATCATTTATTAAAAGTTACATTAAACAATTCCCCAGCTTGGGGCTTTGATAACTCATGCACTAGCAGAGTGATGAATAATATTATTTATGGGGTATCGGGTTGATGGTTTCAGGTATCAAATTCTGCGGTACTAAACGCTTAATCTGATACCCGATACCTAGTACCTGAAACCTATTCTTTAGAACGCTTATCAGAGTAGCCGTATTCCGCTGCATACTCTCTTAGCTTTTCTTTTAGCATATTTCTAGAACGGTGCAATCGAGAACGAACGGTTCCGATTGGGACATTGATAATTTTAGAGATTTCCTCGTAAGTAAATCCTTCAATATCACATAATAAAATAACCGTTCTAAAGTCTACAGGCAGCGAATTAATCGCTGTAGTGACTTCATCGCCCATCATCTTATCAAACATCTCTGTTCGCAAATCATCATAAGAAGAGAAATTAGTATCTTCTTCATTATGGAAATTTACGATTTCTTCATAATCAACCTTAGTTGGCTGCTTATTTTTCTTGCGATAATCGTTAATAAATGCATTCTTCAAAATGCGGAACAACCAAGCTTTTGCATTGGTACCCACTTCATAATTATTAATGAAACGGTAGGCTTTCATATAGGCCTCCTGTACCAAGTCGTTGGCGTCCTCCTCACTATAAGTAAGGTGGTAAGCAAAATTATACAAAGCATCTATTTGAGGAAGGAACTCTTCTTCAAATACCTTGTCTTTTGCTATTTTTTCGGTATTGTCGGCCATAAGTACCATAATAATAGAAACTTTTTTGTGAAGTAAAAACTATATGCCTAAATTAATTGTCAAAAAAATTAAGGTTTATGCTTTCCTTTTCACGACGTTAAATAAGGTTTTGATTGGTGTATCATTGCCATTAACCTGTATTTTTCTTTTAAAGTTCCGACTTTTTTGAATTTCTTTGATTTTGTTGGAATTATTAGCATTCCGTAATAATACAGTAGAACGCATAAAAAAAGTTTCCAAAACAAGAAGTCTTGGAAACTTTTTTAAACTAACTATTTTTTATCGAGATAAATAGCGAGACCGATTCTTATCTAATTCTCTAAAAAACGGATCCGTCAAATCTTTAATAAAATGAATCGCCTCACCAGTAGATTTCATCTCTGGTCCTAATGTCTTATCAACATTTGGAAATTTATTGAAAGAGAAAATAGGTACTTTTATCGCATAGCCATCTAATTTCTTCACCACATCAAAATCCTTTATTTTATGCGTGCCTAACATCACTTGCGTCGCCATTTTTAAGAATGGATACTGATAAGCTTTCGCAATAAATGGGGTAGTTCTTGATCCTCTTGGATTGGCTTCAATCACATAGACTTTTTCGTCTTTGATAGCAAATTGAATATTGATTAATCCTCTAATTTCTAAGGCAAAAGCCAATCGTTTAGTATATTCCTTCATTTGATCAATCACGTTCTCTGAAAGACTGTATGGAGGTAATACGGCAGAACTATCACCCGAGTGAATTCCTGCTGGCTCAATGTGTTCCATAATACCCATGATATACACCTCCTCCCCATCACAAATTGCATCAATTTCTGCTTCTTTAGCTCTTTCTAAAAATTGGTCAACTAAGACTTTATTATCAGGCATGTGCTTGAAAATGCTCAACACTTGTCTTTCTAGTTCATCATCATTTATCACAATTCTCATACGTTGTCCGCCTAATACATAAGACGGTCGCACTAAAACTGGATAAGTCACTCTATTCGCAATGTCTAAAGCTTGGTCTGTATCGTCTGCTACCCCATATTCTGGATAAGGAATATTTAACTTTTTTAGCATATCAGAGAAAGCGCCTCTATCTTCTGCTAAGTCCATCGCTTCAAAACTAGAACCGATAATCTTTATCCCTTTTTCGTGGAATTTTTCTGCTAATTTTAAGGCAGTTTGTCCACCTAATTGTACAATGATACCTTCTGGTTGTTCTAATTCAATAATTTCCTCAATGTGTTCCCAGTAAACTGGTTCAAAGTATAATTTATCAGCTACATCAAAATCAGTAGAAACTGTCTCTGGATTACAATTAATCATAATCGCTTCATATCCAGCCTCTTTAATCGCTAATAAACCATGGACACAACAGTAATCAAATTCAATCCCTTGTCCAATTCTATTTGGGCCAGAGCCTAAAACGATAATTTTCCTTCTATCTGAAGGAATACTTTCATTTTCTTTATCAAAAGTAGAGTAGAAGTAAGGCGTTTGTGCTTCAAATTCTGCTGCACAAGTATCTACCATTTTATACGTTCGACGAATGCCCAATTTCTTTCTTTGTTTGGTTACAATATCTTCATCATCTATTCTCAACAACCAAGCAATTTGTGCATCAGAGTATCCTACTTCCTTGATTTCTCTAAAGAAAGCTTCTGGAATATCTTCTGGTACATTATAGCGAACAATTTTTTCTTCGTATTTTACTAATCGCTTGATTTGCTTTAAAAACCAAGGATCAATTTTAGTTAACTTATGCACCGTTCTTTCTGGCACACCTAATCTCAGGGCATCTTTTACTCTAAATAATCGGTCATCACTTGCATGCTCTAAACGTTTTAAAATATCTTCTGTTCTAATCCATTCTTTTTTATCAGCTCCTAAACCAGCACGGTTATTTTCTTGGGATTGACAAGCTTTTTGTAAGGCTTCTAAGAAATTTCGACCAATTGCCATTACCTCTCCGACAGACTTCATCTGTAAACCTAACTTATCATCTGCTCCTTGGAATTTTTCAAAATTCCATCGAGGCATCTTCACAATTACATAATCTAAAGTCGGCTCAAAATAAGCCGAAGTAGTCCCTGTAATCTGATTCTTTAATTCATCTAAAGTATAGCCTAGTGCTAATTTTGCTGCAATTTTTGCAATTGGATAACCCGTTGCTTTACTCGCTAATGCAGAAGATCGAGATACCCGTGGGTTAATCTCAATAACAATCATATCTTCCGTTACAGGATCCACAGAAAATTGAATGTTACAACCGCCTGCAAAATTGCCTAAAGAACGCATTGCATGAATCGCTTCATTTCGCATTCTCTGATAAGTTGTATCTGATAAAGTCATCGCAGGAGCAACAGTAATACTATCTCCTGTATGAATCCCCATTGGATCAAAATTTTCCACTACACAGATAATAACAACATTATCATTCTGATCTCTCAATAGCTCTAATTCGTATTCCTTCCAACCCAATACTGCTTTTTCTACCAATACTTCTCTAGTTGGAGAAGCATCCAAACCTCTTCTTAAAAATTCATCAAAATCCTCTTTTTTATGCACAAAGCCGCCACCAAAGCCACCAAGTGTGTAAGAAGGGCGAATCACTAATGGAAAGCCAATCTTCTGTGCTGCTTCTTTTCCTTCTAAAAAGGAATTGGCAATATAGGAAGGGGCAACATTTAAACCTATTTCAATCATTAACTGACGAAAGGCTTCTCTATTTTCTGCCAACTCAATAGCTTCTAAATCTACCCCAATCAATCGGCAATTATGTTTTTCCCACAAACCTTGTTTTCCTGCTTCAATAGCTAAATTCAAAGCTGTTTGTCCACCCATTGTTGGCAATACCGCATCAATTTGCCGCTCAGTTAAAATTTTATCCAAACTTTCCACCGTTAGGGGAAGCAAATAAATATGATCCGCCGTTACGGGGTCAGTCATAATTGTTGCTGGATTGGAATTAATCAACGTTACTTCAATTCCTTCTTCGCGAAGCGACTTAGAAGCTTGAGTTCCTGAATAATCAAATTCGCAGGCCTGTCCAATAATTATCGGGCCGCTTCCAATAATGAGTATCGATTTTATCGAATTATCCTTAGGCATGGATAGTAAATTTTAGATTTTTAAGGAAAATGGTGGTTGGTTAGTGCAAAATTGGCACAAAGATAAGTACTTAACCCTAAAATAGTTAAATAGTTGACTAATAATTAGTTGAATAAATAGTTGCCTAACAAAAAAGGGCAGCATGCAATGCATACTACCCTTTTTGATGTTTTATTTGTTTAATTGACTAATATTATTTGGTGAATTAAAACAATATCAAGTCAATTCTTGCTTATTTAACCTATCTAGCAAAAGTAACAGACCGTCGTTCCCGAATAACCGTCACTTTAATCTGCCCAGGAAACTGCATTTCGTCTTGAATCTTTTGAGAAATTTGGAAAGATAAAGTATCTGCAACTTCGTCTGATACCTTTTCACTTTCTACAATAACTCTTAATTCTCGGCCCGCTTGCATGGCAAATGCCTTTTGTACCCCATCATGCGCCATTGCCAAATCTTCCAATTCGCCAATTCGCTTTAAGTAACTTTCTAAGATTTCTCTTCTTGCGCCTGGTCTTGCACCAGAGATCGCATCACATGCCTGAACTAAAGGAGAAATAATATTATTCATTTCTACTTCATCGTGGTGGGCACCAACTGCGTTACAAATAACCGCATGTTCTCCGTGCTTCTCACATATCTTCATGCCTAAAATAGCATGCGACATTTCAGATTCTTCTTCTGCTACTTTCCCAATATCATGTAAGAGTCCCGCTCGCTTCGCCATCTTCACTTGCTTAGGATTCAAGCCTAATTCTGCCGCCATCATCGCACAAATATTCGCTGTCTCGATAGAGTGCTTTAAAAGGTTCTGTCCATAAGAAGAACGGAAACGCATTCTACCAACCATCTTGACTAAGTAAGGTTGTAAACCATGAATGTCTAAATCAATCACCGTTCGCTCTCCAATCTCAATAATCTGTTCTGTTAATTGCTTCTTCGTCTTTTCTACTACTTCCTCAATTCTTGCAGGGTGAATTCTACCATCTGCAACCAATCGCTTTAACGACAATCGACAAACCTCTCTACGAATCGGATCAAAACTAGAAATCACAATTGCCTCTGGTGTATCATCTACTACAATTTCTGCGCCCGTTGCTGCTTCTAATGCTCTAATATTTCGACCTTCTCGACCAATGATTTGTCCTTTCAAGTCATCCGATTCCAAATTGAATACAGAAACTGTATTTTCAATCGTATATTCTGCACACATTCTTTGAATGGTTTGAATCACAATTTTCTTTGCTTCTTTATTAGCATCTGCCTTCGCACGAGTAATCGTATCTTTGATGATAGACATCGCATCTGTTTCCGCCTTTGCTTTTACAGCTTCTAACAATTGCTCTTTTGCCTCTGCTTCGCTTAATCGAGAAATATTTTCTAAAGCTTTAATCCGCTCTTCATTTGCTGCTTCTAATTCCTCTTTTTTCTTCGCAACAATTTTCATTTGCTTGTCTAAATTCTCTCTTACTGCCTTGATTTCCGCTTCTTTATTCTCTACTTCTTGTTTGCGCATATCAAACTCTTCCTGCTTTGCTTCTAGTGCTTCTTCCTGTTCTTTCACCTCCGCCTTCAAAGATTTTGCCTCAAACTCCAAATCTTTCATGTCGATTTTATGCTGGGCTTTTTCACTTTCAAACTTAGATTTCAGGCTACTAAATTTGCTTTTTGCTTCCTGAATCTTCTTTTGCTTAATTTGCTCATTTTTGGTTTCCGCTCTACTAATAATTTTATCTCCCTTTAGCTTAGCTTCTTCTTCCGTTCGCTTAGCCGCTATTCTTGCTTCTTCTAATACTAAATCTGCTTTACGATTAATTTCATCGGTTTTGCTTTGATTGGCTTTAGTTATAAATGATTTGACCATCAAAAAAGCGATAATCGCGCCAACTACTCCTCCTCCGAGTAATCCCATAAGTATTTCCATAAGTCCACTTTATTTATATATGATTGAAATAGGATGACCTTCTTTGATACTTGATTTTTGATACTCGAAACTCGATATACCGTGTAATAGGTATTTATAATTCAATTTCTAACATCCAACATCTAGCATCAAGTATCTAAATAATTTAAGTCTAATCGACTAACAAGTCATCCAATAAATTGTCAATTTCGTGAAGGGAATCAGCGAGTGGATTCGTTATAGGTTGGTTAGTAGTGGTCTTGGTTCTAGCTTTATGTAAATCTACGGAGTAACTCAATAGAGTCATTGCCAGTAAATCCTGCTTATCTTTATTGGTATAAGTCGTTTGGAATTGCCTTATTTTATCGTTTATTTCTTTCGTTAAACGTAAGATAACAGGCTCATCTTCAGCTTTTACCTTTAAGGAATATGGACGGCCAGCAATGACGACCGTTATTCTAATTTTATTGTCTTGGTTATCCATATTCAAAACCGATGGGAGAATTGTAAAAGTTTAAAATCGTCAATTTAAAAATTAGGAAATAAAAAATATCTCCTTCCTACTATTAAATTTAAGGTTGTTAAGCTATTATTTTACAAAGTCTCAAAATCTTATACTAACTGTTGTTCAAAGCACTTTTTAATAAAGTAACTTTTTAGAAATAAGGAAAAATAAATTTACTTTACTAAAATTAGATTTTGCTATTTATTAGCATTTTTTAATTTTAGAGTTGTAATTTTAAATTTTAAATTTCTTTCAAATCCTACACGCCACTCATTCCTCTTCTTCAATCACCGTCTTTGGTGATTTGGCCAATAACTGCTCTTTTAATACAGCTAATTGATGCTTTAGATAACTAGTTTCTTCTGCATCACGCTGCAATTTAGTTCTTAATTTACTATTTTCCTCAACTAACAGGCGGTTTTCTAAACGGAGGTTCTCCATTTTTGATGCTAATTGTGTTATTTTTTCTTTAATGCCCGCTATTTTTTTTGATAGCTCCATTTTTTTCGAGTGTTTGTTATAGTGTTTCTTGTTTAAATCATGGTGATTTTGAAAATCACCATGATTTAGCACTTCTATCTTCTATCTCTTTATCTGTGCATTTAAATTTCGTTCAAAAACTTGTATCAATTTATTCATTTCTTTATCTACAAACTTATCAACCAAAGTTTTGGTCTTGTCTTCGAAGACAAAGCTAACAGCATACGCTTTTTTATCAGCCCCTAATTGTTCTTCATTTACATAAACGTCAAAAAGGTTAATATCTTTTAAACTTTTCTTATTTGTTTTACGTGCATTTTTTACAATATCGTTGAAACTAACCGAATTATCAATAATTAGATTTAAATCTCGACGAACCGTCGGGAATTTATTCAACTCTTCGTAACCAATCTTATGTTTCTTAGTCGCCTTGATTAAAGCATCAAAATTAATGTCTGCATAATACACATCGCTTTTGATGCCCATTGCTTTGACAATCTTCTTTTGTACTTTTCCAAATGTCGCTACGATTTGTTGCCCTCTGAAATATTTATATCCCATTGAGAATATATCGTCTTTCAAATTGTCTTCTTGAAACCCTTTTACGCCTAAACGAGCTAAAACATTATTGACATAAGCCTTTAAAGTATAAAAATCAACAGGTACTTGTCCCATCTTCTGCCAGTTCTCACTAGCTTTTTGACCTGTTAAAAATAAGCTTAAATGCTGCGTTTCCTTATGTCCTCCTTCTTCCGTCGTTTTATAGGTCTTCCCTGATTCAAATAATTTTAAATCAATGCTTCGACGATTTTGATTATGTGCAATGGCTTCTAAACCGCTGAACAACATCGTTGGTCGCATCACATCTAACGTGATATTAGAGGTATTATTGACAAAAACTAAGTCTTCTTCTGGAATAGGCAAAATTTCTCTAGCATAACTAGATTTTGTCAACGACACCGCCATCATTTCATTGAAACCATTAGCCGCTAAATAATCCCCTAAGACATTTCGTAATTCTTGTGGGCTAGGTCTTTTAGTCGCTACTACAGAATTTTTCACCTGTGTAGGAATCGGCACTTTATTAAAGCCATAAATTCGTAAAATCTCCTCAATCAAATCCGCCTCTCTGGTTACGTCTGCTTTATTGGTTGGAACAGCTACTACAAATGATGCTTCGCCATCTTCCAAAATCTCCATTTCCATCGCTTCCAAAATCGCTCTGATTTCTGCCTTTGGAATATGCACCCCAATCAATCGCTCTACATTTCTATAAGCTACTTTTATTTCTGCTCGCTTAATCTCTGTTGGATAAATATCTACTATTTCAGAAGCAATTTTACCACCCGCTAATTCTTTGATTAATTGCGCTGCTCTTTTCAAAGCATAAACCGTAATATTAGGATCACTTCCTTTTTCAAATACTTTAGCTGCATCTGTTCTTAAATCATGATGGAAACTCGTTCTTCTAGTGGTCTTTGCATTAAAATGTGCTGCCTCTAAGAAAATATTCGTTGTATCATCCGTTACCCCAGATTTCAAGCCGCCAAAAACACCTGCAATACACATTCCATTAGAATCGCCATCACAAATCATCAAATCCGTCGCAATTAACTTGCGTTCTACTTCATCTAAAGATTGGAATGTTGTTCCTTTAGGTAAATTTTTAACGAGAATGGTTTTACCCGTAATCCTATCCGCATCAAATGCGTGTAGTGGTTGTCCCAATTCGTGTAAAACGAAGTTCGTAATATCGACCACATTGCTAATTGGTCGAACGCCAATTGACATCAATCGAGCCTTTAGCCAATCTGGAGATTCTTTAATCGTCACTCCTGAAATGGACACACCAGAATATCTTGGACAAGCTTCCGTATTTTCTACCGTCACCTGAATAGGTAAGTCGTGATTGTCTACTTTAAAATCTGCTACAGACGGCATTCTAACTTCACCAGAATGGCCATAATTAATTTTCAAAGCTGCTGCTAAATCTTTAGCAGAACCCGTTTGATTTGTTCCGTCCGAACGGTTAGGTGTTAAACCAATTTCGTAGATGTAATCGTTTTCCAATTCATAATGATCTCGCACCAAAGTCCCTACTGCTAAAACTTCTGGCAAAACAATAATGCCATTATGGTCTGTTCCCAAACCAATTTCATCTTCTGCACAAATCATTCCCATCGAAACTTCTCCTCTAATTTTTCCTTTTTTGATTTTAAACGGGGCGCCATCCAAAGGATACAGCATTGTGCCAACTGTAGCTACAACTACTTTTTGGCCTGCGGCTACATTAGGCGCACCACAAACAATTTGCAATAATTCATCCCCTCCAACATCTACTTTTGTTAAAGATAATTTATCTGCATTCGGATGTTTGCCACATTCTTTCACATGACCGACGACTAGGCCTTTCAAACCTCCAGGAATACTTTCAATTTCTTCCTCGCCTTCTACTTCTAGGCCAATATCCGTAAGAATTTCTCCCACTTTTTGCGGTGGTAAATTAATATCTGTATATTCTTTTAACCAATTAAGGGCTAGTTTCATGTCGTCAATAAAAATTAAAATAAAAATAAAAATTCAAAATGAAAACTCTTACACTATAAAATCAGTTCCATTTTTTTTAAACAAAGGTGCAAAGATAGGGATTTTTGGAATGAGATTTCTTCCCGTTTGAGGTTTTGTTTCTCAATGAATGCTTACTATTTTTGTATTTTTGGAAAATCAAAGAATCAAATAAAACTTTAAAAAGTAGAAAGCGTTTCTATAGCATAAAATTAATTAAACAGATGGCAGAAAAAAAACATCAGAAGCATACCAAACTCAGTAAACCCAATTACGGATTTTTCGGTAGAAATGAATGGGCAATTATAGGCACTCTTTGTGGTAATATCCAGCAATTAGCGTATAAAATAACGGAACGATTAGCCGAAAAATACAAGGTAAGTTATGTAGATGCGGATCATAAAAGTGCAGACGATACAGTGGCAAATTCGACCAAAGAAAATGCTATTAATTTTGGTGCACATCTGGAGTACACCGATAAAATCAATTTTCATCGGTTTGACACCAAGACAGGTTTAGATAGGTATCAGTTTCGACAATATTTTAATGAGGAAGATTTAGTGTTAATTAATGGCAATCATTTTACCGCTAAAAAGCAAATAGTCGTTATTGACCCTAAAAAGGAAAAGTCATTAGCTAAAAAATTAGACCGATTAACAGATGTTGGATTAATTTTGATGACTGCCGACGCAAAAGAAATCCCTGCTTTCTTAAAAGAACATTTACCCAATATTGCAGATATTCCAACTTACCCTTTTTCACGAATAAGTAGAATTGCTGCTTTTTTAGAAAAACAATTAGTAAGAGAAAATCCTCCGATTTATGGTTTAGTTTTGGCAGGCGGAAAAAGCCAGCGAATGGGAAAAGACAAAGGGCAAATTGAGTATCACGGCAAGCCACAGCGATTGTATATGGCAGATGTCTTGAATGAAATTTGTGATGAAACGTTCTTATCTGTTCGGTCTAGTAAGAATGAATCTGCGACTGATTACCCATTTTTAGAAGATACTTTTTATGATTTAGGGCCTTTTGGGGCGATTGCTTCTGCTTTTAGGCATCGACCAAATGCCGCTTGGTTAGTCGTTGCTTGTGATTTGCCTTTATTGGATTTAGAGACGTTAGATTTTTTAGTTAAAAACAGAAATCCATCAGCTATTGCAACTGCTTTTAATAGTCCCGTCAATCAATTTCCAGAACCCTTAATTAGTATTTGGGAACCGAAGAGTTATCCTGTTTTATTACAGTTTTTAGCCCAAGGTTTTTCTTGTCCAAGAAAAGTGTTAATTAATTCGGATGTGCAACTAGTGGATGCGCCGGATGGGCAGAAATTGATGAATGTGAATCGGCCAGAGGAGTTGAAGAAAGCAATTGAATTAATTCAAAAAGCATAAAAATTGTACCTGTTTTAAATATCCTACGTTTTAAATACCTACCGCCCCACTAACGACTTAATGACTAGTGATATAATGACTACTCATTTCATCTAAAGATATTTCAAATACATGCCCTTAAAGCAATATACTTTTAGCTACTTCTTTTTTTTATGCTGTTTATTTTTTAATCAACATTCAATTGCTCAAAATTTTTCTACTATCTCTGCTGCTGAAATTCGAGAATCTCCTATTCATACTTATTCCAATTATAATACGCTGGAGAACTGTGTCAATATTTCCGCAAAGGAATACCCAAAGCAAATGGCTCGTTTCCAGATAGACCGTCCAGGCTTTATCCGTAAAATTATTTTACATTTAGACGGCCGTGGAAAAGGGAAATTCACCACACATATATATGGGCATGAAGGTGGTTTGAATTATCCATTTTTTACCAAAGACTTGACACCGCCTATCCAGAAGAAAAAAAGAAAAAAAGGCTACCAAGCTATTGAAATAGAATTAAGTAGTCCTGTCTTTGTTAATAATGACCAATTTTATATAGTACTCGATAATTTCACAGGCGATTTTGGGCTAAAACAAGACGCCACCTTTTATCAAGATTTCTGCTATGCAGAAGATGGAGGCAATTTCTATCCTACTATATTGGAAACGAACGAAAGGAAATTACAGGGAGAAAATTGCGCCTTAACTATGGACATAGAAATGGAATTAATGCCTGCCATTCCTCCTATTTTTGAAGATATAAGTCAAGCAGTCGGTATTTCTACTGATTTATATAATGAACATATTGCTTGGGGGGACTTAGATGGAGACAATTGGCTTGATTTAATCGTAGGCGGTCGAGTTTATAAAAATAATAAAGGGCATTTTGAAGACATTACAGAAGCAGTAATTGGAACAATTTCTTTTGGGGTAACTGGTGCCGCCTTTCTAGATATGGATAATAATGGGCAGCAAGACATTTTACTTTTTGGGTATAAACATAGTGTCTTGTACATTCAGCAAGCATCAGGTATTTTTGAAGAAACAGCAATCGACTTACCACCTTTACCTTCGCTTCATGGCTTTAGCATTGCGGATATTAATAATGACCATTTTCCAGATTTAGTATTGGTTCAATTATGGGAACCTTATCCTGTACCACATCCCAATTACCTTTTTTTAAATAATCACCAAAATAATTTTGAAGACATCACTCAAAGATTATATCCATTACATAAAGGGCAAGAAAACTATCGATTAGGTTTTGATTGCGTTCCGAATGAGGATAGCACCTATTACGCAAATTTCAATAAAAATAAACGAAGTAGAGGCTGTCAATTTACAGACATTGATATGGACGGAGATGCAGATTTATATATTGCGAATTATTTCTTAGAAACAGATGAGTTATACTTAAATGACGGGCAAGGTCATTTTTCTCCTATTGTTGTTCCCAAAGCAGTTAATCAAAGCAGTACCGTTAGTAATCATGGAACTGGCGTAGATTGGTATGACTTTGATAATGATGGAGACTTTGATTTATTAATGCCTCAATTAGCACATCCTGGTTACATGAAGAAATATGACCACAGAGGGACGACTATTTATAGAAATGATAGGAAAAAATTCACTGATTTGCGAGACAGTCATGGCATTGAATATGAAGAAACACATGCTGGTGCAACCTTCGGAGATGTTAATAATGATGGACTGGCAGATATTATCACGACGGTATATTATGGTTGTCGCTACATTGATTTGTATTTACAACAACCCAATCATAATTTTGAGTTAAGCACCTATAAATCTGGCCTATCCAAAATATCCACTGGTAACGATGCCTGTTTTGTGGATTTTAATAATGATGGTTTATTAGATTTGGCAATGGGCGTAGCTGGCAAGTTTCGGCTATTCAAAAATATAAAACCGACCAAAAATACTTGGATAAAATTACAATTAAAAAATATAGCTGGCAATCGTTTTGGACTCGGCGCAATCGTAAAGGTCTACGCCAATAATCAGGTATATACCCAAGAAGTAAATGCAGGCAGGGGGCAAAAGATGCAAAAACCTGCTGTTTTGCATTTTGGCTTGGGATCAGCTACGACTATTGATAGAGTAGAAGTTTATTGGCAGAAGAATCAGTTAGAAACATTCTATAATGTTCGGTTAAATAAAGCATATACGTTAATTCGGGGAGGGCAAGAGGTATTACATAAATAAAAAAACGGTAGACAAATTAATGCCTACCATCCAGTCCATTACTATTTAATTGTAGGATATGTTCACAAGTAATGGGTCAATGCAGTTTCTGGGATATAACTCATTAAAAAGATAGACGGAATTCTTTTTAAAATGGTTGGGTTGATTATTACTGTTTCTCCAACATCCCAGCTTTTTCTATAAAATCAGCCCCTTTAGCAGATGGTGTAGTTAATAAACTAACGATAATATAAAGTATAAAAGAAGCCAACATACCCGTCATGGCTTGGGTTGTAGAAGCAATTTCCCAAGGAACACTAATACCAATATCAAAAGCTGCTAATAAATTAAAAGAAGAAAATAAAATACCAAAAACCATAGAAGCCATTGCACCAGCCGAAGTTCCTTTTTTCCAGATAAAACCCATTACTAAAGGCACAAAAGCGCCTGTTGCTAAAAAGTCAGAACCAATCCAAGCAACGGTAAGGATAGAATTGATATTGATTCCAATAAAGAGGCTTAATAAGGCGACAAAGAGTGTCGCATATCTACCTATTTTTACTAAATGTTTATCAGAAACTATTTTATTTTTTGGTCGATAAAGGTCAATTGTTAAAACTAAAGCACCTGTATTAATTAAGGAATCCATTGTAGACATAATCGCGGAACAGATGCCTACAAAAATAACCGCCGAAAGTACCGTTGGCATCTGTTCAAAAATCATAGCTGCTGCAATCCCTCCTTCTGGTACAGTTTCATATAAGCCTCGACTTAACATGCCTGTCAATGTTACTAAAAGATAGAGAGGCAAGAAAGCTAAAAAACTCATCACCATCATTTTTTTAGCATCTATAGGCGTCCGAGTCGCAGAAATGCGTTGCCATATATTCGCTTGTATCATCCACGCTGCACCAAAGGTGATGATATACGCCATATTATTCGATAAATTATGGGTAAAATCAAAGAAATTCGGTAGCTCTTTTTGTTCAACTATTTCAGCTAAACCACTAAATCCTCCCGCTCCATTATAAGCATAAACAAATAAAGTAATCGCAGCAATTAATAAAAAAATGAACTGCAAAATATCTGTGATAACCACACCTTTAAATCCACCAAAAACAGAATAAGCCACTACAATCAACGTACCAATGATAGCTGCCATTTCGTAACTAATAGCAAAAAAGGTACTGAAAAATCGACCAATGACAATTACTTGCACCGCACTTCCTATCACCATAAAAATCAGTATCAAAACAGATAGTAATTGAGCAGAAGCTTTATTATATCGAGCCTCCATTAATTGTGGCTGGCTAATCGTCCCAATTTTACGAATTCCTCTGGCAAACAAAAACATCAAGAAAGTGGAAAACAAAACAGGCATACCGTAAATCCAAAAAGAACTAATACCATTAGTAAAAGCTTGGTCAATCAAATCGACTGCAGAACCGCCACCCCACCAAGAAGCAATGAAGGTGATAGATAATGCCCAGAATGGCATTTTTCTACCAGCTAGAAAGTAATCTTCACTATTTTCATCTTTTTGGCTTCTAAAAACTAGCCATAGAATGAAAATAAAATAGGCTAGTAGAAGTATTGCAGATAGGGTTTGGCGGTCGTTGAATTGTGTGAACATGGCGCAAATGTAGGGCTCTATAATTAAAAATTCAAAAGATTATTTATCAGAATTTAAGTAGATGAATTTACCACACAAAAACAAAAAGCGGTAGTCCATTTTTACAGGCTACCGCTTTTGATATATTTTCTACAATTAATTTTATCGAATCACCACAATTTCCTCCGTTTTAACTCCTTTCTCCGTCTGTATCATCATATAATAAATCCCAGCAGACCACTCATTGACAGCAACAGAAAGGTTAATAGTTCTATCCTCAAAATTTTGCTGCCAAATTTGTTGACCAACTTTATTTAAAATCAGTATTTGTCCTGCTTGCACTTCATTAAAAGTCAAATTAATATCCACAAAATCACTCGTTGGATTCGGAAAAACTTGTAAGCTTTCAATACTCGATTCTATTGCTTCTAGACTGGTACTTTCATCAATCGTAAACATAATATCGTCTGTACAACCGTTGGCATCTGTAACTGTTACCGTATAATCACCAGGAGCTAAATTAGCTAAGGAACTATCCAAAGAAACCGCAGTTCCTATCCATTCATACATATAAGGAAGCGTACCGTTAATGACTACTAAGTTCGTTGTATCATTCATTGTATCTAAAGAAAGTACTGGGCTTTCTAAGGAAGTAACCAAAACAGAATCTACATTTTTACAACCATTAGCCGCATTCGTCACAATCAACTCAAATAAACCTGCATCGTCAATTTCTACCGTCAACGCATCTCCACCGCTAATAATACTACCATCTTCTGTACACCAGAAATAGGTAAAATTATCACCTTCGCTAGCAGTAGCATTAATCGTTAAAGTGCTACTATCACAAAAAGATTGGTTAGCTGCACCTGCTTCTACCATCGGTTTAATAATATCTTCGATAATAATGACACTTGCCATATTACTACAACCAGAAGTTGTATCGGTAACCGTTAAAGTGTAAGTACCCGCTGCATCGACCATTGGCGTGAAAGACATAGAATTGTCTAATATATTACCATCTTCCGTTGTCCATAAAATAGTAATGCTATCGCCTATGCTGCCTGTTCCTGCTAAAGTTAGGGTATCGTTATTACAATCTAGCTGTTGCATCGTTCCAGCGTTGACCACGGGTAAAGCAGCATCTGTTATAATTTCCACACTTGCCGAAGCAGCACAACTCGTAAAAGTATCTACTACTGTTAAAATATATGTTCCTGCTGCATTCACTTCTGGCGTAAGCGTATTTGCTCCATTAATAATATTTCCATCTATTGTTGTCCAATTATAAGTTAAATTAAATTCGGTATCTGAACGACCAACTAAAGTCAAAGAAGTTGTGTTACAATCTAAGGTTTGACTGTCTCCAGCATTTACCGTTGGCAAAGTAATGTCTTGTGCAATTTTGATAGTAGACACCGCAGTACAGCCATTAAGTGTATCGAGGACGGTTAAAATATATTTCCCTGGTTGGTCAATAGTAGGTGTTAGGGAATTGCCCCCAATTACAATATTTCCTTCTTCTGTTGTCCATTTATAAATAATATTATCGCCTACTGTAGCAGTTGCATTTAGCATCATACTTGTTTTGGCACAAGTCAATTGCTCGGCATCGCCAGAAGCCGCAAATAAATCACTTGCCGTATCTTCGGTAATCTCTACCTCATCCGTTGTTGAACAGCCTGTTAAAGTATCCGTCACCGTTAAAATATAAATGCCTTCTTCATCCACCGTAGGCATAGCTATATTACTCGCGCCTATAAAATTTCCATCCATGGTTGACCATTCAAAAATTAAATGATTGCCCGTGCTTTCGCTTCCATCTAAAACTAAATTTTCATTCGCACAGTCCAATATCCTATCCATTCCTGCAACTGCAATTGGTGGCATCACAGTTGTCACCTCAAAAGAAGCATTACTACTACAATTATTAAGCGTATCTGTTGCGGTTAAAGTATAGCTTCCCGCTCCAATAATGACCGTTTGTAAAGTAGTCCTATCTCCAATAATGACGCCTCCATTTGTTGTCCAACTATAAATAATATTATCGCCCATTGTTGCATTTCCTGCAATCTGAATGGTATCGCTATCTGCACAACCAATTTGTAAATTTCCACTTAGCATTACTTCTGGCATATTCGCATCTTGAGTAACCAAAACGGAGTCTATTGCAATGCAGCTTCCTACACGTTCAACTGTCAAAATATAAGTACCTGCGCTTGTTACAACTGGCATTAAAGTATTTTCGCCACTCCCAAAATTTCCAGCTAAACTTGTCCAACTGTAGGTTAAATCATCATTTTGGCTACTACTGCTTCCATCTAAAGTAGCACTCGTATTATCGCAGTCAATTACTTGGTCTGCTCCAGCATTTGCAATGGGTAGCAGTGTATTAAAAGTCGCTATAACTGTATCAACTGCTACACAACCATTTGAACCATTTATCACTGTTAAAATATAATTCCCTGTCGCATCGACAATTGGCATTAAAGTCGTTGCTCCTGATACAATATTTCCATTAGTTGTTGTCCAAAGATATGTGACACCTGTTCCTGTAGTCGTATTAAAAGCATCTAACTGTGCTGTTGCTGTATTAGTATCTTCGCAAGTGATTAATACATCTAATCCAGCAAAGGCAATAGGTTCGCGAATATCTTCATTGATGGTCACGCTGGTTGTACTCGTGCATTGATTAGCGTCTGTTACAGTTACGCTATGCGTTCCCGCAGGTAAATTCACCGTTGTCGTCGTACTATCCGTACTCCATAAATAGGTATAAGGCGCTACGCCACCACTCGCAGTAATTGTTGCGCCGCCGATTGGTTCATTACAAGAGATATTAACTACATTATCTACCGAGATAAGTATTTCATCTGGTTGGTCAATTGTAACGGTCGCTGTTCCCGTACTACCCTCTGAATCTGTAGCGGTTACAATATAGCGCCCAATTGATAGATTAGAAATCGAAGCAGTTGTAGAATCAATAGACCATTTATAAGTAAAAGCGCCTGTTCCTCCACTTGCGCTGACGGTTGCAGAACCATCATTTGCTTCGAAGCAAGATAAATCATTAGCTTCTATAATGGTAATTTCTATAGGCAAGGCAACAGCAGTTTGAAAACCATAAGCAGTTTGTTCCTTAACCATCAAATCATTTCCACTTCCTCCACCATTTCCTAAAATACTATTTATATAAACTTTAATCGAATCACTTGCTATAGTAGCAGGTGCCGTCCATTCTACGGTCCATTCGACAGAATCTATACTATTAAAGGGTAAGGCGGTGCTGTGTTCAAAATAATTTTTCCCACCTTGATTCATGACAGCAGCGCCATTCCCTGCATTATTTAAATTTCCTGCATTATTATTAAGATTGTCTAATACCACCATCTGAAAACCTGCTCTAGCAGGACTCCCTGCTGATACTTTGGTTACGACACTTAAAGAGTAAGTTGTATTTGGAATGATGATCTCTGGCAATCCTTGAATGGCTACTGAGCCATCAAAACTAGCATTACTTCCAGTATGGCAACTGGTACAATTCCCTTCGCCTGGTGCTCCAGTATTGGCGTTTGGTGGGTTACTCGAAAAAGCATATAATAAGCATAAGGTAAGTAATACAGCGTAAATTGGTTGAAGTTTTTTCATGCTGACTATTTAAATAAATGATTGGGTAATTGAAAGTAAATTCAATGAATCTCCCTTTTCTTACCCTCGGTTTTTGTTAAAAATACTGACGTTTAAGCCAATCCATTTAAGCGTAAACAATAGCATTTTGTTTCTTTTTTAGCTAAAAGGAAGCTTATATGCTCAATAGAGAACAGTTAGTCATAAAAAAAATGTTTCTTTTTTTAAATAAATTTTTTGTGTTATTTTTTTTTATTAAAAACAAATATTGTAAATTGTGACTCGTTTATGACAAACCTATTTTCTACCAGTTGTCCACAACTTAAATTTTCTAATAAAAAAATTCATCATGCCTACTAATTATTACATGTTCTTTATCGCTGCACTAATTCCTCTAATTGTTGGTGCTGTTTACTATAATCCTAAAGTACTTGGCGGACCTTGGATGCGCGTCAATGGATTTACTGATGCGGATATGGAAGGCGCTAATATGGCATTTACTTTCGGCTTGTCTTATATTTTAAGCATCTTAGCTGCTTTTATTCTAAGTACATTAGTTATTCACCAAGCAGGAGTCGTTCAAATGATGTCACCTGCTGTAGCAGAGGCTGGAAGTGCTACACAACAACAGTTCAATGAATTGATGACCCAATATGGCGCGAACCACAGAAGCTTTGGTCACGGCTTTTTGCATGGTGGTTTTCTTACAGTCTTTCTTATCTTACCTATTATCGCCGTTAATGCCATGTTTGAAAGAAGGGGCTGGAAATATATTTGGATTCATACAGGCTATTGGTTTATTACTTTAGGCTTAATGGGAGGAGTATTATGTTCTACTTTGGAATATGCGCCTTTGAGTTAAAACTGAGCTAATAAAAGGTTATGAGGGAATGAGATGACGAGTATATCAGACCTCGTTAACTCATTCCCTTATTAACTCATCAACTCCTATCACTTTTTTTATTTTCATCATCAAAACGTAAAAACAATGAATTGGACTAAATTTACTTTAGCTACTTTAATTGGCGGCATTGCTTATTTTTTATTGGGTTGGGGTGTTTATGGTGTTCTTTTGAAAGATGTTTTAGCTATTCCTGTCGAATTTAAAGGAACAGCAGCATATCCAGAAGATCAATTCAAAATCAGTTTAATGTTTGCAAGTTGTTTAGTATGGGCTGCTTTATTTAGCTTTATTTTCATACGGTGGGCAAATATTTCCACTTTTGTAGGTGGATTAAAATATGGCGCATTACTAGGTGCATTAATTACCCTTTCTTCTTTATTAGGTCTAGCTTCCCAATTTCGAATCTGGACTATACACTCAATTCCCATGGAGTTAGTTGCAAATGTTATTTGTAGCGGGTTAATGGCTGGTCTGATAGGTTGGTTTATTGGGAGAAAAAAATAAACTTGAAAATTATTGCTTCTTATTAGAAGTTATTATTTCCTTTTCCTTCCTTCAATAATAACTTCTAATAATTTTATTTACTATCTTGCCTGCATGACTTTTGCAGATAAGCTATTAACTTTCCATAAAGATTTAAAACCTTATACAAAACTCCCAAAAGGTGTTGAGGTGCTGTTTCCATTTGATAATACCGAAACTTGGGCAGTGATGACTGCTTTTTTCAAAAAGTATTTTGATGATGAAAAACAACGAACCTTAATTTTTGGTATTAATCCTGGTCGTTTCGGTGCCGGTATTACAGGTACGCCTTTTACAGACCCTAAAAAATTAGAAGAGATTTGTGGTATTCCCAATAATTTCAAAAAAAGATTTGAGTTGTCTGCTGATTTTGTCTATGAATACATTAATGGTTTTGGTGGGCCAGACCATTTTTATAACTATTTTTATATTACTTCGCTTTGTCCGCTCGGATTTATTAAAGCCGGTAAAAATTATAATTATTATGATGCTAAACCTTTAGAAAAAGCAGTAGAAAAACACATCATCCATAATATCAAAACCCATTTAAAATTCGGTTGTAATCCGAAAGTTGCTTTATGTATGGGAAAAGGAAAAAATTATAAGTATTTTCATCAACTCAATCAAAAGCATCACTTTTTTGATGAAATCATTCCCTTACCACATCCACGTTGGGTCATGCAATATCGACGCAAGCGTATGGAAGAATTTCGAGAATTATTTGTGGAGACACTTGGAAAAGTAACAACAGGGTAATAATACAATATATTAGGAATACTCAATTTTTATTGGCAAATTTATTCACCTTTGTAATCACTGAGGCGAATGAATTCGACGATACGTTTTAAAGTCAAATCAAACATTGTTGACTATCAGCGATTCTTGATTAAAACTATCCAGAAAACAGGATATTATAAAATAAATGCATAGTTACTTTCTTCTAACTATAAAAATCTGTACTTTTATATTCGATTCTTAGTAATTACGTTTACCCATCTACAATTTCTACCTACAAAAAATAGCTACTATATTAAATCAATAAACATTTGATTTAGTGTAAATGCTCTAGCTATACCTAAATTAAAAATAAACGACTCTCAAATTTTAAAAATTAATTAATTGATTATCAGTCAATTGGCTTATCTTTTTAATTAATGCTATTTTTAATATCTCCCCCCACCATTTTAATGAAGTCGACTTCATTAAATATCTATTAAATTGATCATAATCAAAATTTTATAGCTTTTACCCCTTGTAATCTTTACAATTTAAAAACAAGAAATGGACAACAAACACAACATACGCTGCAAGTGTACTTGCACCTTAAATTGGTTTGGTGAAAAACAATTTTTCCTAAATTTACCAACTTTCTGTTCTAATTTATTCTTAATTGCCTTGATTTTCCTCTCCCTTATTCAAGTGCAAGCACAAGGTATTTCTTTTTCCAAAACAACCTTAAGTGGCACGAATCTCAGTGAACCAACTTCCTTAGACTTTGGTCCTGATGGCAGGTTATATGTCTCAGAAAGAACAGGAAGCATCTATGCTTACACCGTTGATAAAGTTGGCAATAATTACCAAGTATTAGCTACAGAAGTAATTGATTTAGTGAAAAATATTCCCAATCATAATGATGTAGATGGTGCATTAAACTTCTTTGAAGATGAACGTCAAGTTACTGGTATTATAATTGTCGGTACACCAACTAATCCTATTATTTATGCTTCTTCAAGTGATGTACGTATTGGTGGTGGCGGCGGAAGCGATACTGGCCTGGATACCAATTCAGGCGTTGTTTCTCGATTAACTTATGACGGTACTTCTTGGTCGAAAGTAGATTTAATCAGAGGCTTGCCCCGTTCTGAAGAAAACCATGCAACCAACGGCATTCAATATGATGCCGTTAAAAATGTTTTAATTGTTGCCCAAGGTGGTAACACCAATGCAGGTGCACCTTCTGCTAATTTTGATCACCTTAGTGAATATGCTTTATCCGCAACTATTTTGGAAATTGACTTAACTATGTTGGACGGCATGCCAATCTTATTAGATGCAACCTCTAACCAACCTTATATTTACGACATTCCTACTTTGGATGATCCTACTCGGCCCAATGATAGTAATGGCAAAGATATCAATGACCCTTTTGGTGGTAACGATGGATTAAATCAAGCTAAATATATTCCTGGTGGTCCAATTTCGATTTTTTCATCAGGTTTTCGAAATCAATATGATGTCGTCTTAACGGAATTAGGTTATATATATACTTGGGATAATGGCCCAAATGGAGGGATTGGTGGACATCCAGAAAATGAAGGAACACCGAATGTAACGAATAATTGGGTATTTGGAGAACCTGGTTCTAACGGTCCTGGACCTAATGATGCAAAAGTCAATAATAAGGATGGCTTGCATAAAGTCACACAGGGTTATTATGGCGGACATCCTACACCGGTTAGAGCTAATCCATTGGGTGCTGGATTATTTACCCACGAAGATGGCCCTAGTCAAACGGGTACTTTTAGAACGACCATTACAGGAAATCCAGCGACTACTTTACCCGTAGATTGGCCTCCTTATCCAGAAAGTTTAAAAGATTTACGGGAAGCAGACTTTCAAAACCCCGGAGTAAGTGATGGCAGTATATTTACTAGAGAGGCCTCTACCAATGGTATGGCTGAATATACCGCAAACACCTTTGGTGGAGCGATGAAAGGAGATTTATTAGCGGTTTCTTTTTCTGGTGATTTATTAAGAGTAGACTTAGATGCCAATGGTGATTTGGGAACAGATGGTGTAATGAGTATTGCGAACCAATTAAGCATTCCTTTGGATGTAACAAGTTTACCCAATAATTCCTTTTTTGCAGGGACTATTTGGGTAGCTGAATTTAGTGGTAATTCAATAGCTGTTTTAGAACCTTCGAATAATAATACATGCCTTGGAACAGATGATAATACGATTGATGAAGATGGCGATGGATATACCAATAGCGATGAAATCCAAAATGGTAGTGACCCTTGTAATCCTGCCATTACCCCATCAGATTTTGACAAAACCTTAATAGGTGGTTTTAAGGTATCTAATCTAAATGATTCCGATGACGATGATGATGGCTTATTAGATAATGTAGACCCTTTTGCACAAGATGCCTTTAATGGCCTAAATACCACCCTTCCATTGACCAATAGATTAGCCAATGGAACAAGTGGTTTATTAGATTTAGGTTTCACAGGCTTAATGACTAATGGTATCACAGACTATTTAGATTTAATCTATAATGAAAATGATATTATTGCTGGTGGTGCACCTGAATTATTAGTCATTCCAGGCGTTACAGATAGTATTGCTTTAGGCAATAGTAATAATGAAGTCAATGCTTTCCAATTTGGAGTAAAAATAGATGCGGCGACTCCACCTTTTACTGTATCAGGAAAAATTGTACCTCCCTTCTTAAGCACACCGCCTACTAGTAATCAACAGCATGGTATTTATATTGGAACAGGCGACCAAGATAATTATATCAAAATTGTCCTAAATGCGTTAAATGGTAATGGCGGTATTCAAATAATCCAAGAAAATAATGGCGTAGCTATTACCAATACTTATGGCTTTAGTACCCTCTTTGCAGCAGCAGAATTAAAATTAGCTTTATCTGTCAATCCTGCCAATGGAAATGTACAACCTATGCTCTCGGTTAATGGCAGCAATTCTTTCCCTTTGGGTAGTGGTCCTCTTAGTACATCGGGTAGTTTGTTAAATGCTATTCAAAATACAAATATAGCGCTAGCAGTAGGAATCACTGCTAGTTCGGCAGGTTCAACTATTCCTTTTACCGCAATTTGGGATGATATTAATTTATTATTTAATGATCCTAATTCTATTGTTGGTCAATGGGAAACAATCAATGATGGGCTTAATTGTGCCCCTTTTGGAAATCCTGGCAGTTGTCCTACTAATCGACACGAAACGGGATATGTAGAAGCAGGGGATAAATTTTATTTAGTCGGTAGTAGGGAAACCAATGAGGTTAATATTTATGATCCTATAACCGATATTTGGACAACGGGCGCAACTGCTCCATTAAATTTACATCATTTTCAAGCTATCGAATATCAAGGACTTATCTGTGTGATTGGTGCTTTTACAGGTGTCTTTCCAAATGATACACCTGTTCCTAATATTTATCTCTATGACCCCGTAACAGATAGTTGGGCAATGGGCCCCGAAATTCCTGTTGCTAGAAGAAGAGGCGCAGCAGCAGCAGCAGTTCACAAAGGAAAAATTTATCTTTCTGGCGGTATTCAAAATGGACATACAGGAGGTCGAGTTGCGTGGTTAGATGAATACGACCCTACTACTAATACCTGGAGAGTTTTGCCAGATGCGCAAAATGATAGAGATCATGCACAAGCTATAGTTTTTGATGATAAATTGTATATGGTGGCTGGAAAACAGACAAATTTGGGAGGTAATCAAAATGCAACGGTAGCTACGGTGGATGTCTTTGATTTTGATACAGAAACTTGGTCTAGTTTACCGAATCCAATTCCGACACCAAGAGGCGGCAGTTCTCTAGCACTTTTAGGAAATGAAATTTTAACCATTGGTGGAGAAAATGTATTAGGTAATGGTCTCAACAAAACAGAAGCCTTAAATTTAGAAGATAATACATGGCGAATTTTACCCAATTTAAATCAAGGAAGACATGGCACACAAGCAATCGTAAATAATGGAGTTATTTATATAGCGACAGGTTCTCCTATCATAGGAGGAGGAAGTTCCAACTCGCAAGAAGTATTCTATTTTACCCAAAAGAATGTACCTGTTTTTACGCCGATAACTCAAAGTCTTTTAACAGTAGAAGGAGACAATCTAAACACCCTTAATGCTTTACAATTTACAGGTAACGACGAAACTATTATTCTCCGAAATACCGTTGGTAATCAAGCAATTATCTTAGATAGTATTGGTTTAATGATGGAGTCTTCTCCTACTTTTAGTTTTGCTATTACAAATGGCGCAACATTGCCGCTCGTCATTGGGCCGGGGGATAGTTTAGTCATTGATATTACAACTACAAGTAATACGCCTGGCGACGAAAATGGCGTCTTAATATTGACTCATTCTGGTAATAATGCCCCACAAACTAGTATTATCTTGAATGAAGGAATATGTGAAGATGCAGATAATGATGGTTTTTGTGTTACAGAAGATTGTAATGATAATGACCCAAATATTCCGACTACACCTGGGACACTTTGTAATGATGGCAACCCAAATACAGAAAATGATGTGTATTTAGCAGATGGTTGTACTTGTCTAGGTTCAGGAACAGGAGCGATAGCTGATTGTAATGGCGTTCTTTTTATTGGTGGGAATGGCGAAATTATTGTAGACAATTTATTAGCGACTAGTGAGATAATAGAAATTATCGGTGCGGGAACTAACTATAATGTTGTCCTTATTTGTGATGGTGATTGCGATAATACGCAAATAATTCCAAATCTTTTGCCTGGCGATTATAATGTCAAACTTAATATGTTTGGTAGCGACAATAGTTATTGCTATCGAGAAGAAACAGTTACCGTACTAGCTGGCCCTTGTACGGATATAGATGAAGATGGGGTTTGTGCCAATGTAGATTGCGACGATAATAATCCTAATCTACCCGCTACTCCTGGAACTGCTTGCGACGATGGAAATGCAATGACTACTGGAGATGTTTATTTAGCAGATGGTTGTACTTGTCAAGGAACAGTTCCTTGTCTAATTGATGCGGATAATGACGGTTTTTGTTTTGATGTAGATTGCGATGATAATGACCCTAATTTACCGACTGCCCCTGGTACGCTTTGCGATGATGGAGATGTTAATACCGTAAACGATGTCATTCAAGCTGATGGTTGTACTTGTGCTGGAAGTAATGGTGGTGGAACAGCCAATTGTAATGCCGTACTTTTTTCGGGTGGTGTTGGTCAAATAACGATAGAAAATTTAACCGCTTCGGGTGAAATAGTCGAAATAATTGGTGCACCTACCAATTGGCAAATCGTTCCCATTTGTAATGACAATTGTACAAATACTCAAATAATTCCAAATCTAGCACCAGGTAATTATACTGTCAAAGTAAATATGTTTGGAGATGATAACACTTATTGTTATGTCCAAGATGATGTAATTGTGACAGCAGGTTGTACAGATAACGATAATGACGGATTCTGTTTACCTGATGATTGTGATGATAATGATCCTACTATCCCTGCCACAGCAGGTACAAGTTGTGATGATGGAGATATAAATACGATCAATGATGTAATTTTAGCAGATGGCTGTACTTGTGCAGGTACTTTTGTCTGCCCTGTAGATAATGATAATGATGGCGTTTGTGCTGCCGATGATTGTGATGATAATGACCCAAATGTACCAGCAACACCAGGTACTTCCTGCAATGACGGCGATATAAATACCATTAATGATGTGATTCAAGCCGATGGTTGTACTTGTGCAGGTATCTTCAATTGCCCAGTTGACGTCGATTTAGATGGCGTTTGTCAACCTGATGATTGTGATGATAATAATCCAAATGTACCTGCCCCTTCAGGAACGCCTTGTAATGATGGAAATCCGAATACCTTAAATGATGTCATTCAGGCAGACGAATGTACCTGTTCAGGAACTCCTTGTCCTGATAATGATAACGATGGCTTTTGTGCAGCCGAAGACTGTGATGATAATAACCCCAATTTACCTACCATTGCAGGAACAGCTTGTGATGATGGCGATGCGAACACCACAGGAGATGTTTATCAAGCAGATGGTTGTACCTGTGCAGGAATAGGTGGCGGCCCTGCCAATTGTGATAACGTACAATTTATTGGCGGAAATGGCATGATAACCTTAAATAATCTTACCGCAGCAGAAGAAGAAATATCTATTATTGGTTCTGAAACCAATTGGATTCCTATCCTGGTTTGTGCAGCAACAGATGCTTGCTCCAATCCTTATACAATCACAAATTTAACACCAGGATTATATACTGTCAAACTGCAAATGTTTGGGGATGACAATAGTTATTGTTACCGACAAGAAGATGTATTAGTAACAGATGGCCCTTGTACAGATGGCGATAATGACGGCGTTTGTTTTGAGTTGGATTGTGATGACAATAATCCAAATATTCCCACAACAGCAGGTACGACTTGCGATGATGGAGATGCGAATACCACAGGAGATGTGATTCAAGCAGACGGCTGTACTTGTGCAGGCATCATTCCTTGCACATTAGATAGTGATAATGATGGTATTTGTGATGATGTTGATTGTGCGATTAATAACCCTAATTTACCAGCCTTACCTGGTACTGCTTGTGATGATGGCAATGCGAATACTCAAGGCGATGTCATTCAAATGGATGGCTGTACTTGTTTAGGCAATGAAGGTGGTCCAGCTAATTGTGATAACGTGCAATTTATTGGTGGCGAAGGCATTATTACTTTAACCAATCTAACTGCACAAGCAGAAGAAATAGCTATCATTGGTTCAGAAACGAATTGGATTCCTATTTTAATTTGTGCAGCAACAGACCCTTGTACGAACCCTCACATTATTACTAATCTTAGCCCTGGTACTTATACCGTCAAATTACAAATGTTTGGAGATGATAATAGTTATTGTTATCGACAAGAAGATGTAGTTGTAACTGCCCCTACAGTTGCCCCAACTGCCCTTAACCGAGCCAGCAAAGTATTAGCCTTTGCTGCTTATCCTATCCAACAAACGGTAGAAATGGAATGGTTAAATAATACAGGTTATAAAAATGACGAATTTGTATTGGAACGTTCTAGTGATGGTATTAATTTTGAGTCGATTGCTATCCATAATGCAGCAGGCGCAACGGATGAAGTTCGCAAATTCAAAGAATTGGATACGGATCCATTGGAAGGCGATAATTATTATCGGTTAAAATTAATTTATACAGATGGTGACTTTGAGTACACCCCAATAAAAAAAGTTACTTTTAATAAATTACCTGACTTTGGTGTTTTTCCTAATCCTGTTACCAAAGAAGAAGTATTTATTGACTTGACGCTATATAATGGAAAGGATATTACTATTTCCATCAAAGACCAACCTGGCAGAACGATGTATAGCGAGCAAGTACTCAATCTATCTACTCGTCGTCATCGAATTGATTTAAGGGATTTTGACAATGGTTTGTATATCATTCAAGTGCAAACGGATGGTCGTCAATTAGTTGCTAAGAAGTTGTTAGTAACTAGGTTTTATTAATGACAGATTGTGTTAAAGTTACTGGTTTTTAGTTACGCTATAGCCTTCAATTAGTAAATTTAGTATAGCAAAAGGCGAAATCAAATAAAGCGAATTAAAAATTAAAAAGTAGTAAGTTGTTTTATCACAACAACTTACTACTTTTAGTTTGTAGCCCCACAAGGGGGCGAATTCAATTTTCGTTTATTTTTTGATTATCAATACTTTAGCCGTTAAATAAATATATTTTAACTAAGATGCGGTTGCTAAAAAATTGGTTGGGTGTAAACTTATCCTAGTTCATACGACCACTATGAATAATACCTCCTCCAACGACATCATCGCCTTCGTAAAATACAGCAGATTGCCCAGGGGCAACACCTTTGACATTTGCAAAAAACTCTACTTTTACTTGCCCTGGAATATTATTATTTCTCAAGGCACTTAACGTACCTGGATCTTTATATCGAATTCTAGTTACTGCCTCTAAACCGTCAGGAATTGTTTCGTATTTCATAGAATTTACACCACCGACGGTCATCCCATTTTTAATTAAATCCTCCATTTCTCCTAAAACGACGGTATTTGTTTTAGGCTCAATTTTGGTCACGTACATGGGTTTGCCTAAAGCAATTTTTAAGCCTTTTCGCTGTCCAATCGTATAAAAAGGATAGCCTTCATGTTGGCCTAATATTTCTCCCTTCATATTTAAGAAGTTCCCGCCATTTACTTTTTCTGCTAAGCCATCTACTCGCCGTTTTAGAAAACCTCGATAATCATTATCTGGTACAAAGCAGATTTCAAAACTTTCTGCTTTTTTGGACAATTCTTCGTAACCCCAATCATAAGCCATCTGTCTAATTTCAGGTTTTGTATAACCACCTAAAGGAAATTTACTTCGATGCAAGCAAGCTTGATCTAAACCCCATAAAACATAGGACTGATCCTTTTTATCATCTACTGCTTTGGTGACGAATTTACGTCCTGCTTGTTCATTGATAATTGCATAATGACCTGTGGCAATAAATTCACAATCCAAGGCATCGGCTCTTTTTAATAAAGAGTTCCATTTAATATGCGTATTGCATAATACGCAAGGATTCGGTGTGCGACCAGCCATGTATTCATCGACAAAATTATCAATCACAAAATCGCCAAAATCTTCTCTAATGTCTACGATGAAATGATGGAAACCCATATTGACCGCTACTTGTCTAGCATCATTTATAGAATCCAAACTACAGCAGCCCGTTTCTTTTTTGTTACCTCCAGAATTCGCATAATCCCAAGTTTTCATGGTAATCCCAATCACTTCATAGCCTTGATCATGCATCATCATTGCCGTAACGGTGCTATCTATACCACCACTCATGGCTACTAAAACTTTTCCTAATTTGCTCATTTTATATATAAAGGTTTAGCGGTTTAAAGGTAGTAAGGATTTAAAATAAGATTCAGTTATTATACCTCTACCAATGAAACACTTTCTATTTTCTTGCAAAATTACAAAAAAAGCGGGTCAAAAGTTCAATATAGAGGAAGCCTTCGCATCTTACTTACGTACAAAAACAAATCTTTAACTAATCTGACAAAAGCTAAAGGTGGCAATTTACCCTAGTATTTGGTAAATTTGGATTAGGAAAGATTCACAAAGAGATACGGTTACGTACTAGCCTACACGACTCCTTCGTTAGTAATATAACTATTTCAAAATTATAATTAATTATAAATCATACTGTTATGAGAAAATTGCAACATTTTTCTTTGTTATTCTTCTTTTCTTTTTGTTTCATTGTTTTGCAAGCCCAAGCCGAAGAATATGGCTTAGCTTCCCAATATGGTGATGAATTCGATGGTAGTGCGACTGCAAGTGGTCAAGCTTATGATAAAAATAAATTAACGGCGGCACACAAAACTTTACCCATGGGTACTAAAGTTCGAGTGACTCGCCTAGATAATAAAAAGTCGGTCGTGGTTAGAATTAATGACCGTGGCCCTTACATTAAAGGTCGAATTATTGATTTGTCTGGTAAAGCTGCTGCTGCCTTAGATATGTTAGGAAATATTAAAACGGAAGTGAAATTAGAAATTTTGAGTAAAGATGGGAAGACTAAACCTAAACCGACCACTGTTTCCAAACCCGTTATTCCTAAATCTACTATTCCTGTAAAAAAACCAGAAGTTGCTAAAACTGCACCTGCTAAAACTGCGGTGTCCCCTAAAAAAAGACCAACACCTGCTGCGACTACTTCTGAACCTATCGTCACTACACCAAAGGGAAAAAGTAAAACAAAAGCAACGGCGAAACCCCAGGTAGTTAAAAACGACGCACCAGAAGAAGCATCATCATTTAAATTGGTGACAGGTAAAGATTATAATCAATATGATTTGTATAAAATTCAATTAACTCGTCCTGCTAAAGAAGGTTATGGCGTACAAGTTGGTGTCTTTTCAGATTATGATAACACCATGAAAAGAGTTGCTGAATTACAAGGACAATGGTTCAAAAATATTTTAATGAGTATTGAAAAAGGAAAGGATGGTTCAAAAAAATATAAATTAATTTTAGGCCCATTTCCTGATATGAAAACGGCTACTAGCTATAAGAAACATGCTAAGAAGAATAAAAAATTAGCTGGATTTGTAGTGAATTTAGCGGAAATTAAAGCGGCTAAGAAATAGAACCAGTTGCCAGTTACCAGTTTTGAGCATTCCTTACTTAAATTAAACTGGTAACTGGCAATCCACAACTAGAATCACCTCAAAAATAAGCCTGTCCCAATACCTAAGAAAGTACCAACCACATAGCCTAAAATCCCAATTAGGATAGCAGGCGTCACTAATTTTTTAAAACCAAAAGTAGCTGCCATTGGTGCAGCAATGGAGACGCCTCCAACATTTGCTGAAGAGGCGATCATTATTTCTTTGATACTTATACCTAATAATTTTCCTCCAATTAAGCTAATGATTAAATGAACGGTCAGCATGATAATGGCAAATAATAAAATGCCCGGTGCTGCATTAATGATGGCATAAATATCTGAAGCAGCGCCAATAACTGCTAGGAAAACATACATTAAAAACAGACCGATTTCAAAAGCGACATCAGCCAAAGGCAATAATAATTGAGGTAATATATTTGCCAAAAGGGTGATTAAAATTGTGATAATTAATACATCTAAATTAATATCTGTGCCTATCCAATTCGCAATGATTGGCCCTAGCCACATACCTATCGTACATAAGATTCCAGAAATGGTAAAACATAAAGCTAGCTGTTCCATTAAAACAACCTTTGAAGGAATGATTTTTTTTATTGATTCTTGTATAATGGGAGTTACTTGTTCTTGGTAAGGCGTAAAAAAACTACTCACAAACTGTAGGGATGGTAGCATAAAGAGTATTAATAAATAAACATTTGTAAAACCTACATCTACGGCAATAGTTGCTGGAAACAAAGGACTTTCTACAAAATCAAAAGTTGTAGAAACTGCCATGAAGTTGACACTTCCACCTGTATAAGTTCCCACAAAAGCACCTGCAATTTTATAAGTCTCTTCGCCTAAGTCAATGACTTGTGCAGCGACAATTGCACCAATTGCTATTCCTAATGCACCTATTAGGAAAATACCTAATAAGCGGCCCGAATCTTTAATAATTCGTTTGATTTGAACATTAAACAGTAAAAGTGGAATAGAAATAGGAATCAAGTAAGTAAAAATAAAATCGTAAATCGGAACAGCTAATTCCGCATCAGAAGCAGAGGGAATTAAGCGAAATGTGACTAATAATGCGGTAATCGTAATTGTAATGATGACGCCAGATAAACCTAAAAACCAATTTTTTCTTTCACCGACCATTCCAAAAGCAGAAGCGGCGACTAATATGGTAAAGAGGGCAAAGGCATTGTCTGGTGCTATCATAGGACAGTTATCTGTTGTCAGTTACCCGTTTATTCATCAACTGACGACAGATAACTGACAACTGGAATTACAAATTAGAAGTCATTAATAAATTTAAATCGGTAAATTTCAGCCCAAAGCGTTTACTTAAATATTCGTTGGTTAACGAACCTTTAAAGGTATAGACACCATGTCTTAAACCAAGATTATTGAATAATAAATCCTCGATGCTACCAGTGTCTCCTGCTTTTAATAATAAAGGCGTCATGATATTACTAACAGCGATAGAAGCCGTTCTAGCTACTTTGGAAGCAATATTAGGTACACAATAATGAATCACTCCATGTTTAAGGAAAGTCGGTTTATCATGAGTCGTCACTCTAGAAGTGGCAAAACATCCACCTTGGTCAATACTCACATCAATAATCACGGAACCCTGTTTCATTTCTGCTACAATATCTTCACTGACAATCACGGGGGAACGTCCTGCGGTAGAATGCATCGCACCAATGGCTACATCTGCGGCTAATAATTCTTTGGTTAATTGGTAGTGATTCAAAGACGAAGTATTCAATGGTCTCCCTATTACTCCTTGAATTCGCATTAATTTAGAAATATTATTATCGAAAATGCGTACTTCTGCACCTAATCCTAAAGCGACTCTTGTAGCTACTTCCGCTACAACGCCTGCGCCAAGAATCACTACTTTTGCTGGAGGGACGCCTGATACAGATCCTAATAATGCGCCTTTGCCTCCGCTTGTCGTGGTCATTAACTCTGCTGCGGTCATCATGGCATTGATTCCTGCAATTTCGCTCATAGTTCGGACAATAGGAAAACTACCAAATTCATCTTTGATATATTCCATTGCCAACGCAATGACGCGTTTTTTTAAGAGTTTTTCTATATATTCCGAATTAAGAATAGGAATTTGCAAAGGGGAAATTAACACCTGACCGGCGTGCATTAAATCTATTTCTTCTATGGTAGGAGGGGCCACTTTAATTAAAATATCGCATTTGAAGACTCGTTCTTTGCTATAGGCAATTTCTGCACCTGCCTCCGAAAAACGATGGTCGATATAATTTGTCTTTAACCCCGCTCCAGCTTCTACTAATACATGATGTCCAGCTGCTACTAGACCAGCAATAGAAGCAGGCACTAAAGCTACTCTATTTTCTTGCAAGCGAGTTTCAGTTGGTATCCCAATGGTCAACTTATTTCGTTTTTTGACCACTTCCAACATTTCTGTTTGCGTCTGATACTGTTGATTAATCAGACTCTCTGGAATAGGAATTTTCTTCTTTTTGTCACTCATTCATTAATGGTTAGTCCTGTTATTGTTTCTAAAGAGGAAAAGTAGAGGAGATAAGATTTTTTATAGAATTTTATCTATATTTCTTTTAAACCTCAATTGATCCTCTTTTTATGACCTGATGCTGAACACTTTATTTACGTTGACATCTATTTTGTTCTAAAATCTACTTCAAAAATAACTAAAGTTAGACAAGATAGGTCAAATTATTTGTTTTTCCACTAAAAACGATAAGTTCTTCCTAAAGTAATATGCGTTTGAATAGGATATAACCAATTATATACAGGTTATTTTTCTACGACCATCTTCCAGCATTTCGATATGAATCGTTACTACTTCTGCTGGTAAAATCGGCTCAATAATTTGTGCCCACTCAATAAAACAATAATTACTATCGTATAAATATTCTTCAATACCAATGTCTAATGCCTCTTCTATTTGTTTGAGTCGATATAAATCTAAATGATATAAATAATTAGTCGTGGCTGTTTTATCATCTATATAACTATACTCATTTACCAAAGAATAGGTAGGGCTAGTGACGCCTTCTACTACATTCAGGTATTTACAGATTGCCTTAATAAAGGTCGTTTTACCTGCTCCTAAATCGCCATAAAAGCACCACTTCTTTCTTTTTCCTGCTAAGGAAAGCAATATTTTGGCAGCCTTTTCTAATTCTTTTAATTGGTTGATTATTAGTTCCATGATTGTTTAAGACGAAGAATAAATGAATTAAATGGCAAAAATCGTCACAAATAGGGTAAAAAGAAAGGGTAAACTAGGAAAATCTAATTTATTGCAGCATCTTTGCATTAATTTCCGAAGTTATTGATTATCAACCAATTTTGATGTATTAATTTCTTCATAATACCTTAATAATATTTTCTATTATGGAAACTGGAACTGTAAAGTTTTTCAATGAAACCAAAGGATTTGGATTTATCGAACCTGATAATAATCCTAATGGTAAAGACCTTTTTGTGCATGTATCTGGAGTGATTGACGAAATCAAGCAAGGTGACAGCGTTACCTTCGATATTGAAGATGGCAAAAAAGGCCCTGTAGCTGCAAATGTTAAGCTTGCTTAGTAAGCATACATAAGACAATTATTTTTTAACAACCCCGATGACTTAACTGACATTGGGGTTGTTTGTTTTAGCCCGTTAATTTTCAAAAGGTATTCAAACTACCTCTCTACATCCTTCCTCTACGAGATTTACAATTACAGAAATATATAATTTATTCTCCCCGTCTTTTGAACAAGAAGCGGCACAACTCTGTGAGTTGCACCGCGCTATATAAGTATATTTCTATCCTTTAAAAAACAGGGAAATAATATTTTAAATGTAGCATGGATTATCTATGAAATTTTAAATTAAATTCTGTATTTTATCTTAAAATAGTAATTTATTTTTGTTTTTAAATAATTATTTTCTATTTTCATTCCATATTTCAATTAGATGCAAAATTAAATTCTGAAAAGAATTATCTATATATGTATTTTCTGCTAACGGAAATATAATTTACTCACCTTTAAAATTGTATCGACATGACCTACAACACTAAAGACCTGCGGAATGTAGTTCTTCTGGGGCATTCGGGCTCAGGAAAAACCACTTTTGCCGAAACGATGCTCTTCGAATCAGGAGCTATCAAAAGAAGGGGAACCGTTGAGGACGAATCAACGATTTCTGATTACACGTATATCGAAAAAGAAAGAGGCAACTCTATCTTTAGTACCTTGATGCATGCGAAATGGAAGGACTCTAAGATTAACATAATAGATACGCCTGGTTTTGATGATTTTATTGGGGAAGTCGTCTCCTCTTTAAAGGTGGCAGATTTAGGGGTGATGCTTTTAAACGCTAAAAGTGGGGTAGAAGTGGGGACTGAATTAATATGGGAATACACCGAAAAGTATAATACACCAACACTGTTTGTCATCAATCAATTAGATCACGATAAAGCAGACTTTGAAGCGACTTTAGAACAAGCTCAAGGACGATTCGGCGGAAATGTGCTGCCTTTTCAGTTTCCTTACAATACAGGAATCGGATTTAATAAAATAGTGGATGCGCTTCGGATGATTATGTACCATTTTCCAGATGGTGGAGGAAAACCTATCAAAGAGACTATACCAGAGGATGCAATGGAAAGAGCACAAGAAATGCATAATAACTTGGTAGAAGCCGCCGCTGAGAATGATGAAGATTTAATGGAGTTATTCTTCGAAAATGGGTCTTTAACCGAAACAGAATTGGCTAAAGGCTTAAAAATTGCTTTGACTAATCAAGAAATTTTTCCAGTATTCTGTTGTTCTGCAACTAGAAATATGGGAAGTGGCCGAATTATGGGTTTTATTAATGACATTGCCCCTTCTCCTGCTGACCGACCAGCCGTTCCTTTAGCCGATGGCGAAAGTTTGATTTGTGATACCAATGGAGATACGTCTATTTTTATTTATAAAACAATTTCTGAACCACAAGTAGGTAATGTCTCCTATTTTAAAGTTTACTCGGGTGCTTTAAAATCAGGAGAAGAATTGGAAAACATCGATACTAGAACCACTGAAAGATTTAATCAAATATTTGTCTCCGAAGGCAAAATTCGAACCGCTACCAATGAATTAAAAGCGGGTGATATAGGCGTCACGACTAAGCTGAAAAATTCCCATACAAATCAAACATTAAATAAGAAAGGAATTAGCAGAGCAATAGAAAAAATACAATTTCCACCACATCGAATTAGAACGGCTTTTAGTCCACCAAGTAAAAATGATATGGAGAAATTGATGAAAGCCTTGCATGTCATCGAATCAGAAGACCCAACTTTAAAAGTAGAATTAGCCCCTCACCTGAAACAAACACTACTATATGGACAAGGTCAATTGCATTTAGACATTATTAAATACCGTATCGAAAAGGTAAATAATGTATCGATGGATTTTATTCGACCTAAAATATCTTATAGAGAAACGATTACTCGAAAAGCGGATGATTCTTATCGCCACAAAAAACAATCGGGTGGTTCTGGGCAATTTGCTGAAATCCACATGCGCATTGAGCCTTATTACGAGGGCATGCCACCACCGAGTGATTTAACTGTCCGAAAAGAAGAGGAGAACACTTTACCTTGGGGTGGTCAACTAAAATTCCTTTGGTGTATAGTTGGAGGCTCAATTGATGCCAAATATATCAATGCCATAAAGAAAGGCATTATGCAAAAAATGGAAGAAGGCCCACTAACGGGTTCTCGCTGCCAAGATATTCGTGTCTGTGTATATGATGGTAAAATGCACCCTGTTGACTCCAATGATATGGCATTTATGATTGCTTCCGCACAAGTTTTCAAAAATGCTTTCCAAAAAGCAGCTCCCCAATTATTAGAACCTATATACGATTTAGAAGTCCTTTGTTCCAGCGATGTAATGGGCGATGTGATGGGTGATTTACAGACCCGTCGAGCCATAATTATAGGCATGGATTCAGAAGGGCATTATCAAAAAATTAAAGCAAAAGTACCGATTGCCGAAATGTATAAATATTCTTCTTCGTTACGGTCTTTATCACAAGGTAAGGCTAAATTTATTCGGTCTTTTAGTGAGTTTCAGGCAGTCACGCCTGATATTCAAAAGGTCTTGGTGAATGAATATAAAAATGAATTGCAGGAGGTTTAATTTTGATTATTAAACTTGCGAGTGAAAGCGTTGCTTCTTTTTGAGGTGGCGCTTTTTGAGTTTATACGTACTCCTCTTCCGAACCCCATTTCTTTTTAAGGCGTTCCAACTCTTTCAATTCTAAAATTTCTGTTTCTGATAATTCTTTTAGTGGAGGCAATTGGGCTTTTTGTTGTTGATAGAGTTTGATCATTTCCTTTTCAATTTCCTCCTCTTGCCAGTTCTCGGAAAGTGCGCCCTTAGCATTATAACCAAAGGCAGCAAGGTAAAGAATTCCCAGTACCATGATAAAAATTGGTATTGGCAACCTCAACCAAAAACTAATTGCAGGTAAATAAAAACTCAGCATTAGTAATATGATAGTCGTAAAGGAAAAAACGATAATGCAAGTGTAAAAAGCGACTTTAGCTTCCACTTTTTTCTTAGCCTTTTTACGGAGTTCTTTATACATGATTAAATAAGACAAATTGGTGAGTAATTAGATGGAAATTAAAGCTATGCAGCCGCCCAATAAAAGACAAGATGATTAGACGGATAGCTGAATAAGATAGACGAAAATTGGATTAGAACACTTTTTATTCTCTTAGAAACTGGACTGTATTGGGTTTGTGGATGAATCTCGGATTTTAAAGGATTTGTTTGAAGCGTAAAAAAAACTACCGATTCAAAGGATATTCATTGACCCAATGAAACCCTCTTTTGATTAAAGGGAAAGAATCTCTAGGCTGTTTTTTTAATAAAATATCTAGCGTATCTCCTTGAAAAACACCATTGAGTTGTAATTGATGCATGGAAGGGATGCTGTATTTAAAAGAATCTACAAAAACAGTATTTTTTGGCATTCGTATTTTAAGCCAATGATTCACGGTATCTGTTTCAACCCGATAATTTTTTTTACTATTATCCATTTGATAAACCCTTGCACGTTTTTGTCTTTCTATCAGCAGTCTTCGCCATCTGGTGGTATCTGTTAATAAAGGAGGTTGAACGATACCGTTTAGGGTAAAAGTATGGACTTCATACAAGCCATAAAGCGGGGGCTTTGGTGCATTGGGGCCAAATTTATCAAGGTTACTCAAAGAAAAGAAGGTAAATCCACCTAAACCAAGCACGACTGCACCCCATTTGAAGTAATTTTTCATTTGAATGAATTCCTTGTCATTAGTATAAGGCGTCCATTTCATCGGAGTCGTCGCTTCATTCAGGACAAAAACTTGATAAATACGTCGGAAATCTATGGCAACTAGAAATAGAGCGAATAAAACCAGATGCGTAGATAAAATTTTCACAGGCACATCATAAAAGAAATTCATTGCCATGACATTGGACATGACGCCTAAGACAATCATCGCGCCTAAAGTTTGGGTTTTTCTACTCAATAAAAGTAAACCACCAATTAGTTCACCTAATCCAGCAAAAAAAGTATAGCCTTTGGAATAGCCCATAAAAGACCATAAAACTGCCATCGGCGAAAAGTCGCCAAAAGGTTCAATTAAACGACTCAAACTTGGTGGCTGAAATTGCATATAAAATAGTTTCGCCATTCCATACAAACACATTTGCCAAATCAGATAATAGCGAACTAAGACGACTAACCAAGTTGATAACTGTTCATAATTTGGTCGTTTCTTGTCTAAAATACTCCAAATTATAGTGCCTAAAAAAGAGACAATAGCATAGACTAAAATGCTGACCCAATTATACATTTTATCGCCACTACCCGTAGGTTTCAAATCCATTTCTGGTAATTGCAACACATTTTCGCCAAACCAAGGAATCAATTCCTGCCAAAGTAAATTAAATAGCCCACTCAAAATAAATTGATTGGACATGATGAAAAGGAAGATATAGATACTAACAAGGCGAAAAATTATTTTTCTATAGGTAGGCCATTGCATGAAATACTAGTTTTAAATTTTTAAAGACCGCTAAATCTAAGAAAAATCTCGTAGTCTTAGAAATTTAGGACTTAATTTTAAAAACCATACTATTTATCCTACTCCATTTTCTTCAAAAGCCTTAATATCGCAACTTTATTAAAACCAAAGCGTTTTTTTGTCAAATAAAAACATTAAATAATTGATATGAAATTCGATGTAACAGTTATAGGTTCTGGCCCAGGTGGATACGTTGCCGCTATTCGATGTGCACAATTAGGACTCAAAACAGCGATTATAGAAAAATATGCCACTTTAGGCGGTACTTGCCTAAATGTAGGGTGTATTCCTTCCAAAGCACTTTTGGATTCTTCGGAACATTATCATAATGCAACGCATACTTTTGAAAAGCATGGTATTGATGTGAAGGAGGTGAAAGTGAATATGAAGCAGATGATAAAGCGGAAAAATGAAGTTGTTTCCCAAACTTCTGGCGGGATTGATTTTTTAATGAAAAAGAATAAAATAACGGTCTTTCACGGACACGGTTCTTTTGTCAATAAAAATACAATTAGCATTGCTAAAGCCGATGGAACAACGGAAACGGTAGAAACAGATAAAACCATCATTGCTACAGGGTCAAAACCTATTGCACCAGCCGCTTTTAATTACGATAAAAAACGAGTCATTACTTCTACTGAAGCATTAAATATTGACAAAGTGCCTAAGCGTATGGTCGTTATTGGAGCAGGCGTCATCGGTTTGGAATTAGGGTCTGTTTATGCTCGATTGGGAACAGAAGTAGAAGTGGTCGAATTTATGGATAGAGCCATTGCAGGAATGGATAAAGATTGTAGCAAAGAATTGACTCGGTCTTTGAAAAAATTGGGGATTAAATTCCATTTAGGACATGCAGTAACAGAAGTAAAAGGAACAAGTCGGAGCGTAACCGTCAAGGCGAAAAGCAAGAAGAACGATAAAGAAATTATCTTAAAAGCAGATTATTGTTTGATTGCTATTGGTAGATATGCTTATACAGACAAGTTGGGTTTGGAAAATGTAGGCATCAATACAGATAAAAAAGGAAGAATTGAAGTAGGCAAACATTTAGAAACTTCTGTTCCTGGTATTTATGCCGTTGGTGATGTGATTAAAGGGGCAATGTTGGCGCATAAAGCAGAAGAGGAAGGCACTTTAGTCGCCGAAGTCATTGCAGGACAACAACCACATATTGATTATAATTTGATTCCTGGCGTGGTTTATACTTGGCCAGAAGTTGCGGCTGTTGGCAAAACAGAGGAGCAATTGAAAGAAGCGGGCGTGCCTTATAAAGTGGGTAAATTCCCAATGCGAGCTTTAGGTCGAGCAAGAGCAAGTATGGATACGGATGGTATGGTGAAAATGTTAGCGCATAAAGATACCGATGAAATTTTAGGTGTCCACATGGTCGGGCCAAGAGTAGCAGATATGATTGCAGAAGCAGTGGCTGTGATGGAATTTAGAGGATCTGCGGAAGATGTAGCTCGAATGAGTCATGCGCATCCAACTTATACGGAGGCGACTCGGGAGGCAGCTTTGGCAGCTACGGGGAATCGGGCGATACACATGTAGGGAAGTAGGCAGTTTGACAGTAGGCAGTCAGCAGTTGCAGTAGGCAGTATGTCCTAATTTCTTCCCTGATACTAATACGCAGCTATTTAAACGGTCTCAACCGTTCACCGTAAACGATTTTATTGTTAAAAATATAGTTTTAAAATAGGGTTTTCTTGTAAAAGAAAGCCCTATTTTTGTTTTACGTATTCATCTCGTACATCCTGAAAAATCCAGTCGCCCTGTCAAAAAAAATAATCCATATAGACATGGATGCCTTCTACGCATCTGTTGAACAAAGGGACAATCCTGTGTTAAGGGGCAAACCTATTGCCGTTGGTGGCGGTAGTCTCCGAGGAGTGGTCGCAGCGGCAAGTTATGAAGCGAGAAAATATGGCGTGCGGTCTGCAATGCCGAGTGTAACAGCTAAACGATTATGCCCTGATTTAATTTTTGTTAAACATCGTTTTGAAGTTTATCGGGAAGTATCTCAACAAATTCGAGCTATCTTTTTGGAGTATACAGATTTGGTAGAACCTTTGTCTTTAGATGAAGCTTATTTAGATATTACCGAGAATAAAAAATCACTTAATTCAGGGACTTTAATTGCAGAAGAAATTCGGAAACGTATTTTTGAAACGACTAATCTAACTGCTTCTGCTGGTGTTTCTTATTGTAAATTTTTAGCTAAAATTGCTTCGGATATTAATAAACCCAATGGTATCAAAGTCATTACCCCTAATGAGGCCATTTCTTTTTTGGAAACTTTAAAAATTGAAAAATTTCATGGTATTGGTAAAGTGACGACCAAACGGATGCATCAATTAGGTATTCATACGGGAGGGGATTTAAAGAAACGAACCGAAATCGAATTATTCCAGCGATTTGGCAAAGCAGGGCGGCACTATCATAAGATTGTTCGGGGCATTGATAATCGAGCGGTCAATCCTAATCGCATCCGAAAATCATTGGGAACAGAACGAACCTTTCAAGAAGACTTAGATAAATGGGAAGATTTAAAAGCGAAACTAGACCCAATTATTAACTCCGTTTTTGAGTCGCTCAAAGAAAAAGATAATTTTGGCCGAACCATTAATCTAAAAATAAAGAATGCCGATTTTCAAATTTTTACGCGTAGTAAAACCTTTAATAGTGAAATCAAAGATTTAGCGACTTTTCGCCAAACTGCTTTAGAGTTACTAGAAGAAAATTATGAAGCGGCTGGTAAAATTCGATTGCTAGGCATTGCGGCTTCTAACTTAATGCGAGAAAATTTTGGAGAAGGTGGGATACAGCTGGAGTTTGATTTTCCTGTGGAATAATTTCGCAAGAATCGGGTTTTTTACGGTTAATTGTTCTTCTATCTTTGTTCCTAAAAAACAGTTATGGAAATATTATCACAACAACAATTAGATTATCAACGCATCCAACAAGCAATAGAATACTTAGTCGAAAATTTCAAGAATCAACCTGAATTAAAAGAGGTCGCTGCGCAAGTACATCTAAGCCCGCATCATTTCCAGCGACTTTTTACGGAATGGGCAGGTGTGAGTCCTAAGAAATTCTTGCAGTTTTTAACCGTGGATTATTTGAAAGGACGCATTCAGAATAGTCAGAACGTAGCACAATTAGCTGATATGGCAGGGTTATCAAGCCCTTCTAGGGTGTACGATTTATTTGTTAATATCGAAGGCGTCACTCCTGCTACTTTTAAAAATAAAGGGGCAGGACTGACTATTTATTATGGCTATCATGATACGCCTTTTGGGTTGTGTTTTTTAGCGGCTACGGATAAAGGGATTTGTGGGATTACTTTTTTACAAGGAACAAACCAATCAGCAGAATTTATACTTTTTGCTAAAAAATGGAACTTTGCGACGCTAGTTAAGGCTACTGCTTTTACGCAGCCTTTTATCGACCAAATTTTTACGCCAACAGATATTAAAAACAAAAAATTAAATGTCTTAGTACAAGGTACCCCTTTTCAAATAAAAGTATGGGAAGCCTTATTAAATATTCCTCAGGGAAATGTAACGACTTACCAGTATATTGCTGAAAGTATTGATAAACCAAAAGCAGTTCGAGCAGTTGGCACAGCTATCGGTAAAAACCCAATTGGTTATTTAATTCCTTGTCATCGAGTGATTCGGAAAGAGGGTAAGTTGGGGCATTATCGATGGGGAAGTGGACGAAAGAAGGCGATTATTGGCTGGGAAATGGCACGTAAAGAAAGTAGCTTGATAGGTTGACCGCGAACTCCCGATTTGCTAAATCTAGTAGATCTAGTAGATTTCGTAAATCTCGATTCCATTGAAAATTTAGCAAATCACCCATTCTCAGTCAGCCTGTTAGGCTTCTAACCTGAATAGCCATATTACAATAATTTTCTACAAAACAAATAAAAACTTCATTCAAAATGATAACCCATTTGGAATTAGGCACAACCAAATTTTCTAGGTTGCGCCAGTTAAAAACATTGATAAACCAAGGAGCTATTAAATTAGGTGGAAATGCCAACTTAAAAATATATGGCACGCTTGACTGTAAATTAGGCAAACGATTAAAAACAAAAAATCGAATATTTTTTATGAATGAAGTAGCAGCAATTGAAAAGGGTTACCGACCTTGTGGGCATTGTATGCGAGTAAAATATAAACTTTGGAAAGCCAATAATTGCTAGTAATGTAGTTTGTCAATTTATCGTTATAAAGAAAGAATTATCCATGCTTATTCCTAATATTTTGGAATAGCTAAAGACCGCCAGAGATATAAAACTAAATAAGCCTTCCAACCCTCAAAAGGGGCGAAAAAATCAGCTAATTGTTCTCTTGAAGGACGTTTTGGAAACCCTTTAATCGCATGTAACGCATTGTATAAACCAACATCTCCATAAGTTAAAGCATTCGGACATTTTAGACACTTCATCATCGCATAATTTGCGGTCCATTCTCCTACGCCTCTGATTTTGATTAGTTCTTTGGCAATTGCCGATTCTTCTTTCAAAGACAAAATAGCTGTTTTAGAAATTTTATTGTCTGCAAATAATTGAGCTATTCCAATAATGTATTCTGCTTTTTGTCGAGAAAATTGAATGGTTCTTAATTCCGCTACGGTTAGTTTTGCTAAAACTGCTGCTTTGGGAAAAAGGTAATGTTTTTTGCCTTGATAATTTTCACTATAACTATATTTTTCAACCAAAGCACGTTTGCATTTATAAGCGAAAGTAAGGTTAATTTGTTGCCCGATAATACTCCAACATAAAGATTCAAAAAGCTCATTAATACCAATTAGGCGCAAACCATGGTATTCTTTTACCATGTAAACTAAGTCGTTTTCTTTTTGTAATAGGCTATAAAAATCCGTTAAGTCTGATTTTAAATCAAACCATTCCTTGACATAGTCGGCTAATTGTATCTCATCTGGATTTGCGTTATTTAATACCTCAACGATTAAATAATTAGCTGTTTCTTTTACTTCAAATAAAACGATTTCCTTTTCTAACGGAATTAATTTTCTGACAGCATCGTCCGTAACTTCATAGAGGCAATCATCATAATTCCGATTCAAAAACCAAAGGCATTCTCGGAAGGAAAAAAGAGGTGGTTTTGGTATTTTTATCAAAGTAGTTACTTTTAAGCGTTATTTTGCTCGGACAAGAATGTTCAAGCTATGGTTATAAACTAGACTCTCCGTCTTCCGACTCGCTTCAATTTTCGTAATAAATTTTTCGACTGCTCTGGTGTAGAATTAATAAAAAAGACGCCAGTAAACATTACACAAACTGCTAGGATTGATTGCGGAGTGACTAATTCATCTCTAAAATACCAACCTAAAGTCAGCGCAATAATTGGATTGACATAAGTACTCGTTGCTACTTTTTCTGGAGACACTTGGGTTAATAAATAATTAAAAGCAGAAAAAGCAACAGCTGCGCCAAATACAATTAAATAACTCAAAGCGAACCAAGCAATTGACGGTACAGCGGTAAAATCAAAGGAGAAGGAATTTTCGAATAATAAAGAGAAGAAAAATAAAACAATGCCACCAGACATCATTTGTATAGCATTATTCGCTATTTGAGGTTTGGGCATATCTGATTTAGATACAAAAATAGAACCGAAGCCCCAGGCTATCATACAGAAAAAGATGGCTATAATGCCTTTCCATTGTTCAGGTGCGGCGACTAATTCCTTTTGACTTACTAGTAAATACATCCCAAACATTCCTAAAAAAATACCGCCAAATGATTGAGTAGCAGGTCTTTTTTGATTAATTGCCCACATCATTAAAACGACTATCAATGGTTGACCTGAAATAACCAGCGCAGTAAATCCTGAATCGACAAATTGCAAAGCCCAAGCAACACCACTAGTTCCAAAACCCAAAAATAGTATGCCTGCAAAAGCTGCATTGATGAATTGTTTTTTTGTAATGGTTTGGTATTTTTTTAATACTGCTGTTAACCCAAAAAGCAGTAGAGAAGCTAAGGTAAAACGAATCGTAGATAAAATAAATGGAGGTAAAGATTCTACCGTAAATGCGATGAATAAATAAGTGGAACCCCATATAATATATACTGCCGCAAAGGACAAAATAATGAGTAATAGGGAATTATCTTTAAAGGTAGTCATTAGTAAATAATCTTGTTTGCGTTTTAAAACAGTAGCAACTCTTAACGAAGGTAAATAGTTTCTTGAAAGAAGGGGTTTTATTCAACAATTTTATAGGATTTACATTAAGTTTAGGGTTTAGATACTAGATAAAATTTAACTTTAAGTAATAAATACCGTTTCTAATTAATGCGCTCCTCTCTAAAGTAATTTAGAATCAGAATCACTGCTTAACAAATAATATAGTATGGCCACCATCACAAAAAAAGATCTTCAACACATTCCAGGCGACTGGGGTTTACCATTTTTTGGACATTTCTTTGAATTTGTTGCGAATGCTACTAAATTTTATGAAACCCAAAAAAAAAAATACGGCGATATTTTTAAAATTAGCACACCACTTGGCATGGCGGTGGTCGTGTCTGGGCCAGCAGCTAATAAATTTATCTTAGTAGAAGAAGGTAAATTTACTTCTAGCAAAGAAGCATGGGAAAATTCTTTGGGAGAGTTATTTCCAAACGGCTTAATGCTAATGGACGGTGACCAGCATAAATACCATCGGAGTATTATGCAGGAAGCCTTCAAAAAAATTCCGATGCAAGGCTATTTAGATATTATGCCTACTATTTTAGCTAACGGAATTAAGGAATTAAAAGGCAAAAAGAAAATTTTAGCCTTTCCTTTTTTTAAAAATCTGACCCTCAAAGTTGCCGCAAGTGTTTTTTTTGGATTGGATCCCAAACAGGATTTAACAGCAGTTAATAAAGCGGTTACGGATATTGTAAATGCCTCGGCTGCACTTCATATCAAATTGCCTTTTTCAAATTATCAAAAAGGGATTAATGGGCGTAAGTTTTTAATCAACTATTTTAAGAAAATATTACCTGAACGTCGAGCAAATCCAGGTAAGGATTTATTTAGTCGATTTTGTACTGCCAAAGATGAAGACGGCAATCAATTTACAGACCAAGAGATTATTGATCATTTGATTTTTGTACTGATGGCAGCCCATGATACAACGGCTATTACACTCACTTTAATGAGTTATTTTTTAGCGAAACATACGGACTGGCAAAATGCTTTGCGAGCAGAAGGTGCGAATTTTGAAGTAACTGGTGAAACAAAAGTTAATGATTTAAGAACCTTGGATAAAATGGGGCTTGTGATGAAAGAGACGCTTCGAATTCATCCTCCATTAATTACGGTATCCAGAAAATTGGGAAGGGATATTGAAATCAACGAATTGACTATTCCTAAAGATACTTTTGTTAGTGTGGTCTTTCAAATGACCCATCACGATGAGCGAATTTGGTCAAGTCCTGCCAAATTTGACCCCGAACGTTTTAATAAGGAAAGAAGTGAACAACTCAAATGCCCTTTTGGATACGCACCTTTTGGTGCAGGCAAACACCATTGCATTGGCTACCAATTTGCTGAATTAATGGTCAAAATAGGAATGACCGAGCTATTAAAAAGGTATAAGATTACTGTTCCTGTAGGCTATGAATCTCCTATCAAGGATGTTCCTTTAAAACAGCCTAAAGATAATTTACCGCTTTATTTGGAGGCCATTTAGATAAATCTCAGTAGCTTAGACGGCTGGTCTGAGTAGTTTTGGACAAGCAATAAGCAAAAAATGCGTGCCGAAAACTACTCAGACCAGCCGTCTAAGCTACATAATATTTTATATCCATTCCAATTCTGTCTGTGTTTTTTCGTGTACTACCTCTCCTGTATGTTTAGTCGTTTGTGGTTCAATTAACATCAATTGTACTTCTTCTCCATCTTTTGTCCAGGGGCGATGTTCGACTCCTTTTGGGACTGTCAATATTTCTCCTGGTCCGATTATTTCTGTTCGACCATCTCTAAAATCAATGTATAAAGTTCCTTTAAAAACGATAAATAATTCATCCTCATCTTGATGGTCATGCCAAACAAATTCGCCTTGCACTTTGGCTAATTTAATATGTTGTCCATTGAGTTCACCAATGACTTTTGGTGTCCATTGTTCATTAAATAAAGTAAATTTTTCTCCTAGGTTTATCTTTTTCATCAGTTAAATTTTAAAAAAGTGGGTGAAATGATTATCCAAATCGCCCCAAAAATACGCCCAATTAGCCCAAACGACTAATTTTTTAAGGATTTAAGGAGTTTTGACAGGTATATTTGTAGAGAAAATAATTCGATAATATGAAAGTTAAAACAATACAATTATTTTTTTTAGTGATAACGGGGCTAATCATCGGTTGGCGAGAATGGACAAGTTCAACAATACTTGTCGAAGAAGAAATCACTATAATCAACTGGCAACAAGTTCAGGAAGTTGGTTCTACAACTGAAGCATCTACTGTACTCATGCTTTTTCTTACAGGAGCTATTTTGATATTCGTGATGAATGGTTGGTGGCAAGCTTCTCCCAAATTGAGTTCTCCAAATTCTGTATAGGGGAAGTTCGGGCATTTTGCCCGAAACTTCCATTTTAAAAAAAAATAGCGAAAGTACTTTTATGGTACTTTCGCTATTTTTTTTAACACACCTTGTTTTTTTCGTAATACTAACTTATTAAGCGTAGCTTGTAACGCTAGGTTCGCTCAAATTTTTGATTAATACATAAATTACACGAAATAATATTCTGTATTAAAAGTATTTTTATCTTTAAAACAGTATTTTGTTCGTATTTATTTTTATTAAATAAATATAATTA
>Ga0208544_10000108_pt1 | contig 65031 bp, 69 predicted proteins | sample DEB08_DNA_9_FD_184526 | JGI IMG/M metagenome (GOLD analysis project Ga0208544, IMG submission 184526) | Aqueous microbial communities from the Delaware River and Bay under freshwater to marine salinity gradient to study organic matter... | ecosystem: Environmental > Aquatic > Marine > Coastal ...
GAAATGTTCTATAATCCAAAACGCAAACACGCTAACAACGGGATGCTGTCACCCGCTGACTTTGAAGAGCAGCAGAAACTGAACCCGCAAGGTGTCTAGAAAACGCGGGGCTATTCACTGTCTCAGTATGGATGAAGAATTGATAAACCAGATTGAAACCATAAACGAACGCCAAAAAGGCTGGATGGAACCCAAGCAATACTAGCGGAACCTGTAACAGCACCATGCCCGTAAAATGCCCTGTCCAACTTTGGCGCAAAGCAGTTGATAAATTGTAGTGTTGGCTGGAATGGTGATTGACGTGTTCTGCCCATACCCAACGCACTCTATGAGCAATCCTGTGATAACAATAATACCGCAAATCATCGATCAGAAACGCGATCACCCCAATCCACCAAAAAAACCCTAGATCGAAAAACTTGAACTGCCAAAACCACATCAAAATTCCATAGGAGATGAAGCCAAATAATATGCCTGCAACGACATTGCCGGTGCCCATCAGTAGACTGGTCAAAACATCATAAACCTCAAACTCGCCCACGGCTTTGAAAAAGCGCACAAAGATGATTTCAATGAAAATTGCAGCAATAAAAATTGGTATGGCCAATTGGGTGACCGCTGGAAAACTTGGAAGTTCGTTCATTGCAATTACCTTGTCTCTTCACGTTAAGCTGCTTCTGACAATTTCAGGTTTTCGAACAATTTTAGCGCCGCATCTTTTTGTTCATCGGTTTCGAATTGGAGGCTGATTTTTGGTAGCGTCAAATCTTTGAGATTGAGAACCAAATCGTTCGGATCATTGTTTGTGATTGAGCGGATTTCTCCAACACTCATAAGCCGAGCAACATGTTTGCTTCCCATCACATGAACCAATCCAAGATGATTAGCGGGTTCTTTTATTTCGATCAAAGCCTCGCATCCATTTTTGGTAATCATAACCTTAGAACCAAAAACCACGGATGGAAATTCGTTCAATAAGATCGCCTGGGCTTGAGAAGCAGTATTGATCAATCGCGGCGGCGTGTTGGCTACAAAACGCACAAGAACCACTGCAGATATTATTCCAACTAGAACCAAAGGCCCCAAAATCTCTAATGGCATAGTAATCCCACCGACTAATTATCGAAAGATGTCACAATCCAACTTTTACTGCAAATAGAGGATTAAAGTTAAACACCAAACATCGCGGCTTTCCATAGGGCCCATTGTAATTTCATCGAGGAAGGCCTTTGATCTTTGCCTTCAAGGACCAACGCGACGTCTTGAGTTTCAAGTTTTCTGATTTTTTCAGAACTGATAACTAGTGGTAAGAAAGCAGCCTGAGCTTTTTTCGGTAAGCATTTGATTGCGCGTCGAGCTTTGTTTAAATGTTCATTTGCAAAAACTAACTGAGCTTTAATGATCTCATTATGGGCAGCGGTATTTCCATAATACCATAAAGCTGCATTCAGCTCGTTTTTCTCCAACTCACGCATGGGGATGAAACAGCGTTGCCTACTTCGGTCATAAGGAAAACGCGCAAGCATTCGTTCCAAGCCTGTCGCAACCCCGGCATGGCCGCAAGCATCAGCCAAGCTTGTATTTTCCTCCACACCACAAACCAGCGCCGTCATGTGATAGATGAAACTTTCGGTTTCTCCGAAATAGGCGTCCAGCGTATCCCTGTCTGGCATCGGATCATTGTACAGATCGAATACACGAGCATCCAGATATCGTACGAAACCATCAGATGAGAGTTTATACCTCGCAATCATTGCCAATAGCGCATTGGCCAAAGGGTTAGCATTAGCCTCGCCATCGCGTTCACCATTGATGACATCACGCCACCATTGCAGCCTGATCTGACCGGGCATCGCCTCTTGGACCAGAAATGAAATTCGCCCAATTTCGAAATGAAACGCCTGAAGAACAGCCGCAGCTTCCCTTTGCTCCTTGTTCACAAACAATAGGCTGGCATATAAAGGGGGATCATTCTCGCGCAGTAAATCCAGACAAAACTGGCTTTGATCGCTCATATCAAACAGCCAATAGTCCTGCTGCAACAGCGCGGTTTTCTGCAAGCAATATATTGAAGGTTCTCACCGCTGCGCCCGTCCCCATTGAATCAGCCTGAATCAATTTGTCTTTAAAGGCTGCACGAAGTTCTGAAGCAATGGGAACCAGATCCATGCCTGTCCCAAGAAGCAAAACTTCTATTGAATCAGCTTCCGCAATCAAAGCATCAAACGCGCTTAGTTTTAGATCCTCAGGGCTTGCAACATTCCATCCATAAATGCCTGATGGTAGACACAAAATACTGCCTCGATGGCTCATATCTGCAAAGCGAAAGCCACCATTGCCATAAGCATCAATTGGTGCACGGCCAGGAAAATGAGCATCGCGTATTTCGATCCCTTTCCCCATTTTGCTTAGTTCATTCAAGCTTGGACGCCCCATAGATCAATCCAATTGGATTGGCTGAGTATTGGCGGTCTTCTGCTTTTCTTTCTCAATATCACTCATCTCTGCGCCAGCCACCTGACCGGGACGAAGATTGAACAAAATCAAAACGGGCGCAGCGATAAAGATCGATGAATACGTACCAACCAATATACCGAAGATCATGGCAAAACTGAATGGCGCTAACACCTCACCGCCCAAGAAATACAAAGCGAACAAGGCAACCAAAGTAGTCGCAGATGTCAATATCGTTCGCGAAAGCGTGTCATTGATCGACTTATCCAATAGCTGCGGAATAGGCATTTTCTTGTATTTGCGCAGATTCTCCCTGATGCGGTCATAGACCACAACCGTATCGTTGAGCGAATAGCCGACAATGGTCAAAATGGCCGCAATAGAGGATAGCGAGAATTCCAACCGAAGGACCGCAAACATACCGATAGTCAAAAGAACATCGTGAACTGTTGCGATGACAGCGCCAACCGCAAACTGCCATTCGAATCTGAACCAGATATAGATCATAATGGCTAAAAGCGCCGCAATAACCGCTAACGTGCCTGTTTGAGCTAGTTCACCCGACACGGTTGGCCCAACAACCTCGACCCGACGGAAATCATAATCTTCGATCAATGCATCGCGAACAAGCGCTTCAACACTTTGTTCCGCATTATCAACGGTTCCCTGACTTTCCACCCGAACCAGAATTTCTTGCTGTGAGCCGAATTCCTGAACCTGCACATCACCAAGGTTCAGTTCACCAAGCCGCGAACGCACATCAGCGATATCAGCAACTGCAGACTTGGACTTCAACTCGACGAGTGTGCCGCCTTTGAAATCAATGCCGAAATTCAAACTGATAGCAAAGAACATGATGATCGATGCGACCATCGCCACAGCGCTAACTGGAAAAGAGAACTTGCGGTCAATCATAAATTTGATCGAGGTTTCTTCAGGAATAACGTCCAGCGGACGTTTTGGAATTTCTTTCGGCTTTTGGTAGCGAACCCATAGTGCCATCATCAAACGGCTAAAGGTGTAGGCTGTAAACACAGTGGTGATAATCCCGATTGCCAAAGTAACGGCAAATCCGCGAATGGGGCCTGAGCCAAGATAGAATAGAATGAATGCTGCAATAAGCGTGGTAACATTCGCATCCAAAATGGTGCCAAAAGCTGTTCTAAAACCAGCGTCAAACGACTGGATCAAGTTCCGTCCGTTTCGCCGCTCTTCTCGAATGCGCTCATAGATCAGAACGTTCGCATCAACAGCCATACCCATGGTCAACACAATACCAGCGATACCCGGCAAGGTTAGCGTTGCGCCAAGCAAGGACAAGATGCCGATGATCATGGCAATATTTGCAATCAAAGCAAGGTTAGCAAGCAGACCGAGAAAGCCATAAGCCAATATCATAAAGACAACCACGGCTACCGCACCAACCATAGAAGCAGTCTGACCAGCAGCAATTGAGTCAGCGCCAAGTCCTGGCCCAACTGTCCGTTCTTCGATGATGGTTAGTTTCGCTGGTAGTGCGCCTGCGCGTAGTAATACAGCCAAGTCATTCGCAGACTCAGGCGTGAAGCTACCAGAAATCTGACCAGAACCACCTAAGATCGGCTCACGAATGACGGGCGCTGAAAGCACTACATCATCCAAAACAATCGCGAACGGGCGGCCTACATTGGCTGTAGAAACCTGCCCAAAACGTGTTGCGCCTTTTGTATTAAAACGGAACGAAACAATAGCCTCATTCGTGCGCTGATCAAAACCGGATTGGGCGTCGACCAAATCTTCACCACTCACAATGGCACGGCTTTCAACCAACCACGGCACTGGCGGATCGGTGTCTTCGAATAAAACTTTAGTCCCTGCTGGTGGACGGGATTGAAGCGCATCGGCAGCGGTCATTTCGGATGAAACAAGATGAAACGATAGCTTAGCCGTCTGACCCAAAATATCTTTCAAACGGGTCGGATCGTCTAGACCAGGAAATTGCACCAATATCCGGTCATTGCCTTGCCGTTGAACGATAGGCTCATTGGTACCAAGCTCATTGATACGTTTGCCAATAACCTGAATAGATTGGGTGACCGCACTAGACATAGCATTATCGATGCCCTGATTGTTCAGGGTCAGACGGATCAAGCCAGTTTCTGGCTCGCTCATGTCAACTTCTTGCACACTGCCCTGTCCGAACAAACCGGCATTGATTGGAAGTGTCAGCTCACCCAGCTTTTCCTTCGCAAGCTCTAGTTGTCCGTTGTCACGAAGGCGAACATCTATGCCATTGATGCCTTGTGGTTTGGAAAAACGATAACCAATTTTTTCTGCCCGCAGTATACGCCGAGCATCATCTTCCAACGTTTCAGAGCGCTCATCTATCATTGACGCGCGATCAACCTGCATGAGCAAATGAACACCACCCTGCAAATCCAGACCCAAAGTCATCTGGGACTTAGGCATCCAATCCGGCAACATCTCCAATGTTGATTTGGACAGCAAGTTTGGTGCGGCATAAACCAGACCAAGCAACACTGCGAATAGAATTGATAGGATTTTCCAACGGGAGAAATAGAGCATGATTGCTTTCCAACAGACTGCAACAGGTTTTAATCAGGCATGATGCCTTGGCAGCATTTTTTTATCAAAAACGAGACGGTGGACAGATTAATCTATCCACCTCAATTCGTTTTACTTTGCAGGTTCACCTTTGACCCGCACTTCAGCCACCATCGCGCGCATAACTTTAACTTTTACATCTTTTGCAATTTCGACTTCCAACTCATGGTCATCAATGACCTTGGTAACTTTGGCAACAACACCGCCGCCTGTAACGACCGTATCATTGCGGCGAATATTGTTCAGCATTTCAGTTCTTTTTACTGCAGCCTGTCTTTGCGGACGGATAAGCAAAAAGTAAAAAATGATGAACATCAAAATGAATGGCAGGATGCTCATAATGAGATCACCACTACCGCCTGCAGTCTGGGCATATGCCGGGGTCACAAACATGAACCGGTCTCCAATAAAAGTGTCAAAATCTAAAACAGTATCCGTGAAAATCACCACGCATTACCGTCTCTGTGAAAGTTGCCGGAATATAGCCATCTTGAAGCGGATTGCAAACCAAACCAGTCAACGAATTATATGGAACAGATAAGCACAAAACTGCGAACCACAACCAATTTTCAGGGAAAACCTCAAAAAACTTGTGCTTTGCTTTAAGTTGTCCTGTTGCCATGATAAAGCGCTTCTCAAAACTCTGGTAATTTAAGCCAATTCACAGGATACATTTTCGCAATGCCCACCAAGAATGACGACCTGATTGTAACGCTGAATAAGAAAATCGACCGCTTGATTGCTGCCGTCGAAGGACTGGCCGATACGGGGCCGCAAGCCAAGATTGATCTGGATTTGGCCGAAGCCTTTGTCTGGAACCCCGAAAATCTGGCTTTAATGCCCGTGAAGAAGGTCAACCGCATTGATATGCCTTTGTTGAAAGGGATTGATCAGGTTCGTGACATTCTAATCGAAAACACCAGACGCTTTGCAGCAGGAAAACCAGCAAATAATGTTTTGTTGTGGGGCGCACGCGGCATGGGAAAATCTTCCCTAGTCAAAGCCGCACAAGCTTATGTCAATCAAGATCAAGGCAAGCAGAACAATCTCAAATTAATCGAGATACACCGCGAAGACATTGATAGCCTTCCGATACTACTCAACCATTTGCGAGAGAAAGTCGAACGAGTGATTCTCTTTTGTGATGATCTATCCTTCGACCATGACGACAGTTCTTACAAATCGCTGAAAGCTGCGCTCGATGGCGGTGTCGAGGGCCGTCCTGATAGTGTGATTTTTTATGCTACTTCCAACCGTCGCCATCTTTTACCGCGCGATATGATGGAAAATGAGCGCTCGACCGCGATTAATCCGTCAGAAGCTGTGGAGGAAAAAGTGTCCTTGTCAGATCGCTTTGGTCTTTGGCTTGGTTTTCACAAATGCAGCCAGGATGAATATCTTGAAATGGTATTTGGATATGCCGATCATTTCCAATTGCCATATGATCGAGACAAAATGCGTCATGAAGCCCTAGAATGGTCAACAACCAGAGGTGCGCGCTCTGGGCGTGTCGCTTGGCAATTCATTCAGGATTTGGCTGGGCGACTAGACGCCACAATATAAACGGCCCACATGCAGCATCGCGATGCGGGCCATTTTTATTGATATCACTCAGTAGGACTTAACCACCGAGATATTTGATCGGGTTTACCGGTTTAGAATCCTTGCGAACTTCAAAATGCAACATTGGAGATGTCGCTGAGCCAGTTCTGCCAGAAACAGCAATAACTTGTCCGCGGGTGACCTGCGTATTTTTCGCAACACTGTTGGATTTGTTATGAGCATAGGCCGTAACCAGCCCACCAGCATGGCGGATCAATACAAGATTACCAAAATTCTCAAGATCACTACCAGAATAGATAACCACACCGTTTTCTGCAGCTTTTACAGCGGTACCTTCTGGAACTGAAATATCAATACCGTCATTCGGTTGGCCATTCTTGCTTGCGCCAAATGCAGTAACAACCTTACCACTCACAGGCCAGCGCAATACGTCAATACCCGTAGCAGCTGGCGCCTTTGTATCAACAGAATTGGTAACGGTCTTGTCTACAGTCGGCTTCACATATTTTTGAGGTGCTTCGGCAACTTTTGACGAGGTAGTCGCTTTAGCAACCTGAGTTGCTGCAGCCGTACCCGGAATTTTCAGCGATTGTCCAATGCGAATATTGCTGTTCTGAAGGCCATTCACTTGCATAAGAGACGATGTGCCCACATTGTATCTTGAAGCGATTTTCGACAGTGAATCACCTGAAACAACCGTGTAACTTCCAGATGAAGAGCCAACAGATCCTGTCACAATCGAATAATCAGGAACACTTTCCTGAGATCCATCTTCAGTCCAAGGCTTAGGCTTTGCCCGAGGTTGAACAATCGTATTGGACGGCTGAGCATTATTCGTGTTCAACGCAGCCATTTGTTGCGGACTTTTCGTCGGCACAGCAACATTGTTTGGATCTGCTTGACCAAGATTACCGCGATAGGCGCTTGCTGCCTTGGTACCAGGATTATTATCAGGTGCAGAGATTGGCGCGTTCTGAGAGTAAATATAGGTTGGAATGACAACCTGTTGACCAACTCTCACGCTAGATGCATCCTGAATGTTATTCACACGCATGATCTCTTTGACAGGAACCCCATAGCGTTTTGAAACGTTGTAAAGCGTCTCGCCAGATTGGATGTTGATTGCAGTACCACCTGCACCAGTCCAGCCACCTACCCGATTAGATGCAGCGGCGGCAACAGCCGGAGCTGCAGCAACTAGAGGCTTAGGCGTGGCAATTGCGCTTTGAACATTGGAAATGGCACCAGTTTTAATGGGATCAACAACCGAACGAGCGCTTGGAAGCGCTTGAGATGTTACCGTTGGCTTTGGCAATGCTTGCCTTACAACACCGGAATCATAATTTGGCGTAGGCGTATAGGTTGGTTGATTATTAGAATATGCATTTTGCGAAACAGGCTGATTGTAAGTCTGACTAGCCACATGGTCCGGCAATGCTGAACGCTGTGATACAGCGCCAAGCGGTGTAGGATTGGGGCTAGATGTGCCAATTGAGGCCGTAGTCATCCGGTCCACATTATCAGGATAAGCGTTGTTCGCCTGCTGCGCCTGTGACTGAGGCAGAGCTGCATACAGATTGCGGTCAAATCTGGTAAAGTCAGAACTGCAACCAGTAGCGAAGCCCGCCATGATTCCGATGAAAGCTACCTGCGACAGGCAACGTAGTCCATTGTTCGATACTAGAGAACGCATTACAAAATACTCACGCGATACATTAAATTCAGGATTTCATTAAACCCCGTTAATCTTACCGCAGAGTTAAAATTTCAAATTTTATTGATTTTTATAACGTTACGTCATTCATTTTTGCATTGAAATGATCAAAAACAGTTCAAATCAGCTTTTTGAACATAATATGGGCGTCGACCATTCCTTTCGACGCATGTCTAAAAACACCAGGCAATGTGCCGATGATGTCAAAGCCAAGCCGTTTCCAAAGATCTACGGCGCCCGTATTGGTTGCTACCACGTAATTGAATTGCATTGCATGAAAATCCAGCCTTTTGGCTTCTTGCTGCGAATGTTCGCACATTTGGGAGGCGACGCCTTTTCCTCTTGCCGCAGGTGAAACGATATAACCACAGTTGCAAACATGTGCACCGCGCCCCGTTACATTTGCTTTCAGCATATAGGTTCCGAGGGTATTTCCACTTTCGTCTTCAGCAACATAAACATTGTTGGAAGAACCAAACCAATATTCCCTGCCTTGATCACTGGTGCAATTCTCGTGCGGATAGGTTTCACCAGCCGCAAAAACGGGCTCAATAATTGACCAGCAGTTTTCCCAGTCTTCATCTTCTGCTTTTCGAATAATCACAGACATCAGATTGCTTTCGCCAATCCAGCCTTCAAGGGCTGCATGCGAACGTCAAACATTTCTTCAACTTGAAACCGCGAACCAATTTTTACAAGTTTCGTCATTTTTTGCGCCCCATCACCAGGCCCAATAGGAGCGACTATAATTCCGTTTGAAGCAACTTGATCAATCAGGTGTTTTGGAATTTCTGGGATTGCCCCATTGATAATAATCCTGTCGAACAAAGCATTCGGCAATCCATCACGGCCATCTGCATGGGTTACCAATACATTGGTAATCTTGAGCGTATCGAGCCGCATCCGAGCTTTTTCGACAAGTGTTCGGAACCTATCTACGGAAGTGACCTTCAATCCCAAATGAGACAACAACGCCGCCTGATACCCAGAACCGGTCCCAACTTCAAGCACGCGGTCTTTCGACGTAACATCCAAGGCCAGAAGGCATCTGGCCACCTGATCGGCTGACGTCATAATCTGTCCGCACTCTATTGGAAACGCACCACGTGCATAACTATCATCAAGAAAAATGATGGGAACAAAGTTTTGGCGTGGAATGGCCTCAAAGGCACGGAACAATCTTTGCTCCATGATGCCGGCCTGACGTAGTCTAAGCAGTAAGCTAGCAACGGCTTCTCTTTTATCGGTTGGCACTGGACCCCCTAAAAACAAAATCCGGTTTCGTGGTATTAATCATTTTAATCAAGATTTAAAACTTACTACGTAGCGTTTCTGCGAAAACTTCATCAGTTAAATCCAATTTTAACGGCGTGATGGAAATACGTTTTTCGTCAAGTGCCCGAATATCGGTTCCCTTGTCCGCATTGTCACGCTCACGCCCAAACCGAAGCCAGTAATATGGGAAACCCCGCCCGTCATGGCGTTTTTCCATGAACAGTCCGTGTGTAAACGTTCCCTGCCTTGTAATCTCAATTCCGTCCACTTCATCGGGCGAACAGTTTGGAAAATTTACATTCATGCAGGTGCGTTTTGGAAAATCTGTTTCCATCAACGAACTAATAATCTCAGGCGCATGTGCTTCGACAGTTTCCCACTTCACGGTCCGCAACCCGTCATGCCAATCATAGGCCTGGGAAAGCGCAATAGAACGAATACCGAGCATCGTTCCTTCGATCGCACCAGCGACGGTCCCAGAATAAGTAACGTCATCGGCTATGTTTTGACCTGAGTTTACACCAGACAAGATCAAGTCTGGCGCTTCTGGCATGATCTCGCGCACTGCCATGATCACGCAATCAGTCGGCGTACCCTTTAATGCAAACTGCCTATCGCTTATTTTGCGAAGGCGAAGAGGCTCTGACAAGGTAAGCGAATGGGCAAGACCTGACTGATCAGTTTCAGGCGCGCAAACCCAAATATCACTTGTGAATTTTTCTGCAATTCTGATCGCTGATTGAAGGCCTGCAGCATGAATGCCATCGTCGTTGGTTATCAAAATCCGCATTATGCTTTTCCACTAATTACAGTTTTTCCGCCCATCAACGGAACGAGAACAACAGGCACACGAATGGTTCCATCTGCTTGCTGATAGTTTTCCAGCACCGCAATCAACATGCGACCGACTGCGACGCCTGAGCCGTTCAGTGTGTGAACATGGCTGATCGTTTTGCCATCTTCTTCACGATACCGCGCATTCATCCGCCGTCCTTGGAAATCGCCACAAACTGAACAGCTTGAGATTTCCCGATAAGCTTCCTGACCTGGCAACCAGACTTCGATGTCGTATGTCTTGCGCGCGCCAAAACCCATATCGCCTGTGCAAAGCGTTATCACACGGTAATGCAGACCAAGCAATTGAAGCGTTTTTTCGGCGCAACCAAGCATCCGCTCCAATTCTTCGATGGAACCTTCCTTGCCCGTAATGGAAACTAGTTCGACTTTGTTAAACTGATGCTGGCGCAACATGCCGCGTGTATCGCGTCCTGCAGAACCCGCTTCAGAACGGAAACAATAAGTCAGTGCGGTCATACGAACTGGTAGATCTTTTTTATCCAAAATTTCGTCGCGAACCAGATTAGTCAGTGGAACTTCAGCAGTTGGGATGAGCCAACGATCATCAGTTGTTTTGAACAAATCCTCAGCAAATTTTGGCAATTGGCCAGTGCCATACATCGTCGCATCATTGACCAGCAATGGCGGTTGCACTTCCAGATATCCATGCTCCTCTGTATGAAGATTGAGCATGAACTGACCCAATGCCCGCTCTAGCCGAGCAATATCGCCTTTAAGCACAACAAACCGCGCTCCTGATAACTTAGCCGCGCGATCAAAGTCCATGTCATCGCCGATTGCTTCGATCTCAAAATGTTCTTTGGCTTCAAAACCCAAATTCGGTTTTTCGCCATGTTCGCGATACAAGACATTGCCGCTTTCGTCAGCGCCTTCCGGCACATCATCTAAAGGCAGGTTTGGCGTCGTGCTCAAAATGGTTTTGATTTCTTCGTTCAGCGTCCGCTCAATGGCTTCCGCTTCGCTCAAAAACACCTTCAACGCGCCAACTTCAGCCTTCAACGTTTCAGCAACATCTGCTTTGCCCTGCCCCATGGCTTGGCCAATTTCTTTGGATGCAGCATTGCGGCGCTGCTGTGCATCTTGAACTTTACCCACATGAGCGCGGCGTTTTTCATCCAACTCGATCAGCTTGGCTGATAATGGGGAAACGCCGCGGCGAGCAAGACCTTGGTCAAAAGCTTCGGGATTATCTCGGATCCACTTGATGTCAAACATTCCAGGCCTCAAATACAAATATCATTGCGGCAAGAGAACCAAAAGGAATCCCTGCCCTATCTTCATTCATCGTGTAAACGGATGATCAGTCGGTGGCAATATCTGTCGAGGACGATGCTTCTTCTTCGCGCTCTTCTTTGCGGCGTTTTTCAATAATTCGAACGCAATAGATTGAAATTTCATAGAGAAGCAATGCTGGAACGGCCAAACCAATCTGACTAACAGGATCAGGCGGCGTCAAAACTGCCGCAGCAACAAAGGTAACCAAAACGGCATATTTGCGTTTATCTTTGAGCCATTTTGAATTTGTCATCCCTGCCTTTGCTAAAAGCGTAATGACCACCGGCAACTGGAAAACCAAACCGAACGCAAAAATTAGCGTCATGATTAGGCTAAGATAGCTTCCAACGGCCTGCAAGTTTTCAATCTCTGCCAAGCCTTCTCCACCTGACTGCTGCATGGAAAGAAAGAAACTGGTCGCCAACGGCATGATCAAAAAGAATACAAGGCAAGCGCCGATTAGAAATAAAATCGGCGTTGCAATGAGAAACGGCAGAAACGCGCCGCGTTCGTTTTTATAGAGGCCGGGAGCGACAAACTTATAAATCTGCGTGGCAATCACGGGAAAGGATATGAACATCGCCCCGAAGAAAGCGATCTTGATTTCAACGAAAAACTTTTCTTGCAGTGCCGTAAAGATGAACTTCACGTCAGTTGTGCCGGCGCCCTGTTGATAGGGAATAACAAGAATATTGAAAATCTTGTCGGCAAAGATGAAACAGATAACAAAAAATACAGCGATTGCCACCAAAGACCACATCAGCCTCTGACGCAACTCAATCAAGTGCTCCATCAAAGGCGCGCTTGAAGCATCGATATCTGTGTCGTCGCTCATGCTTTCTTACCTGCAGCTGGTTTCTTTTTGGCAGGTTTGCCGATTTTAGCCGTGGCTTTTGCAACTGGTTTGGAAGCGGGTTTTTTGATCGGGTTTTTGGCAGCGGATGCAGCTTTGCCCGGTTTATTCGCAGCCACCTCTGTTTTTCCGGTGAAAAATTCAGGCGTATTTGGTTCCGGCTTGGTCGCCTCAGCAGGTTTCTTGGCTGCGGCAGGATCAGGCAGCTTTGCATCCGCAGGTGCTGTCTTAGTTGGCAACACAGATGCGTCCATCTGCTCTTTGACCTGCTTCTTAAACGCTTCAGTTGAGCTTTTAATATCCTCAAGCGGCTTGAACGATTTTCCAGTTGCAATCTTCTTTACATCTTCAAGATCGGCCTCTTTAACCGCGTCATCAAACTGCTTTTGAAAATCACCGGCCATTTTGCGAACGCCGCTCATGGCTTTACCAAAAGCACGCAGCATTTGCGGCAGGTCTTTGGGTCCCACCACAACGATTGCCACTACAGCGACAACCAACATTTCTGTCCAGCCAATATCAAACAAGGATTATTCCAATACACAAAGAGCAGGCCGAAAAACTATCGGCCCGATGCGAATGCCGCTCCCAAACACAGGAAGTTAGCTGGTTTTGGTTTTTTCTTTGATATCTTCGACCGTCTCAGACGCGTTTTGATCGATTGTCTTAGCGACATCTGTCTCTTCGTCTTTAAGGCCTTTTTTGAAGGAATTAATGCCCTTGGCAACATCACCCATCAAATCAGAAATTTTGCCGCGTCCAAACAACAAGACCACAACAACGGCAACAATAACAATCTGCCAAACACCAATCTGTCCCATTACTCACTCCATAATTTTGTGGGTTACGTTGCACGAAACCCAATCTGTCCATTACGCTCATTATAGCGCTGTCTCATACTCTACTGCAAGCAGGTAACAGCACTCAATTCTAATATGGTCAACGGCTTTAGTCTTAGATGGTGATGAATCAAAGGGATTTCACCCTTTGGCAATAAATTAATTTTCAACTCACCAGTCAAACCGAAGTCCACAATGCATTTTTTATAACCCACTGGCGCTAGTTTTGCTCCGTCTTGAAGATCATAACCCTGTCTTTTTGCGCAGATATTTCCATCCATTGGGTTTTCTGGGGCAAAGTATCATTCGCCAATTTCAAATTGATCACCAAATTATCTCCCGGAATGACAGCTTTTACCAACTCAACACTACCAACCATCCGCCTTGAAATTGCAAATGCTTGATGAAACTGCTCATCGCCAGTTTCATTCAACGCATTATTCGATTTGAACTTCACCCTGCCAATGCCATCGGCATTGCCAACCTCAACTCTAAAATCAGTTGGCCTGACACAAACGCTGAAAGTTTCACCAACCGTGGCATTTTCATACTCTTGTGGAAGATCGAAATCCCCGATGATCGAACAAATTTTTCTGCCGTCAAAAATTCCGTCAAAACTGTTCAGCTCAGTAAAAAACTGAGCTGAAAACAGCGAATTCGGGCGCGAATACAAATCATCACAGGTACCGACTTGAATAAGTTCTCCATCGCGCATCAAAACAATGCGGTCCCCGATTTTCAGGGCCTCTTCAGGATCATGGGTAACGATGAGAACCGTTGAACGGGTTTCACGCAACAAAGAAAGGGTTTCATCTCGAACATTTTCCCTCAAACGCGCATCCAAACCGGAAAACGGCTCATCCATCAACAAGATGCCAGGCTTCGGCGCCAGTGCCCTGGCCAATGCTACCCGTTGCTGCTCTCCACCAGATAAATTATTTGGGTAAAGCTCGGCAGATTTTCTCAGGCCCACAGTTTCCAACATCCTAAGAGCATGCTCGGTGCGCTCGCTGCGATTAAGCTGGGTCAATCCGAACTCCACATTTTTACATATGTTCATATGTGGGAACAAAGCAAAGTCTTGGAACACCAATCCGACACCGCGTTTTTCCGGCGCAATGAGGCCTTTGGGGTTGGACACTTCTTGATTATTTATGAAAATGCTACCCGATGAAAGGTTTGCCAGACCAGCCGCAAGGCGCAGCAAAGTGGTTTTTCCCGATCCAGATGGTCCAAGCAAACAAACAACTTCACCCGGTGCAATGTCCAAACTGACATTTTTCAATGTTTGCTTTTCGCCGTAGTGATGGGAAACATCCTGAAAGCGAATATTTGAAGCAATTGTAACGCCAGGGCGGTAACGGCGGAGTTTTGCCGTCTTATCGCGAGGCGTTATCATTTGATCGCCATTTTTCGGAATTTCTTTTGAAAACACCGTCATAGAAAACACGCACCATATTCGGGTTTAAACCCTAAACAAACAAAAGCCGAAAGGATTAGCTATTCCCCCGTCTCTATCATCTAGAAAAGCCAGAACCTAGTTTTTTATTGGATTTTGATTAATCTCAGTTTTTCTTGCTGAGAATACGGTCGTCGTCCGGGAATATTTCAGCGGCCATTAGTCCCTTAGGACCGCTCCCAAATCGCACCAGCACCATTTGCCCTGGGCGTAATTCTGCCAAGCCAAAACGACGAAGCGTTTCCATATGGACGAATATATCTTTGCCGTCTTTAACAACAAAGCCATAACCCTTGGTACGATTGAACCATTTTACGAGAACGCGTTCCAATCCGCTTTCAGGTTCTACTGAAACATGGGTGCGTTGCTCATCCGCAGGGTCTGGCTGCACTGCGGTTGAATCGTCCATCGATAAAACGCGTAAAGCTTGCCATCCGCGATTGCCTTGAACAGCTTCGCAAACAATCCGCGAGCCTTCCAAAACAGTGTTGAAACCATCTTTTCTAAGGCAAGTAACATGAAGCAGAACATCGGGCATAGGTTCATCAGGAACGATAAAGCCAAATCCTTTTGATACATCAAACCACTTTATAGCGCCGGAAACTAGGACTACTTCGCTTGACACATCGCCTGCAGAAGCATCGACAACCGAAGACCCGGAAGTTTTTGCTTCCGTTCCAATAGTACCACGCCCGGATTGAACCGGTGATATTGGTTTGGCCCCCATGCCGCCCGGACCCTCTCCTCGCAATGCGCGGCCCCACTTATTTACGCGCGCAATCATTGATTCCTTTTTCATAGTAGCATTGCCACACAGTGTTGCAGCAAGTGTTTCTTTCGAAAAAACCAAGTTTTTATGGATCTTTACATGTTAATGAAGTTCAACTGTATGTTTTTGATGAAAAAACAGGCAAATATCGACGTGTTCCCATGTGTGACAAAATACACAGTAACCAGTCAAGTAGGGTACTATCTTCTAATCATCGGCCCTGAACCAAAGGCAAACCGACAGATTGCTGCTTAGGTCTCCAATCCTAATCACAGTCAAACAAAACCCCGGAACGTTCCTCCCCGTTCCGGGGTCTTTTTATTGAATTCTAACTTAATGCTCTTTCCCGCCCATCATCATGGCAGAAAGAATGTTCGAATAATCATCTGTCCACGGGGCAACCTGATCTGGCTTTATCAATTCCAAGTTTGGATCATTTGCCAAATCTCCAAGTTCCTCATCGTTTTTCGTAATAAACGCCACCGTACTTTTCAATTTCATAGTTTCCTTTGGAAAATCGTCGCCAGTGACAGAGCCCACACGAGCTTGCAGGCCCAATTCCTTGGAATTTGCAGCAAGCACTGGCGCCAAATCCATGTGCCTATTTGATATATGCATAACAAGCAGACCGTCACTCTTCATTTTACTGCGATAAAGCTGCATTGCCTCTACCGTCAAAAGGTGAACTGGAATTGAGTCTGATGAAAACGCATCAATGATCAGCAGATCGTATTTCTTGTCGGCTTCCCGTCCTAGTGTCAGTCGTGCATCCCCAACGATCATTCGCGAATCCAGCGCGCAATTTGGAACGAAACCAAAGATATCTTTGCGTGAAGCAAGATCAATCATGAGTTGATCTATCTCATAAAAATCCCAAGTTTCAGCTGCTTGCTTGTAACAAGCCAAGCTTCCAGACCCAAGGCCAACCACTCCCACATTTTCGATTGTTCCATTTCGTCTTGCACGCATTGCACTAATGGAACGGGCCATACCGCTGTTATAGTGGTAATAGGTCAATGGCTCAGGACGGCTGCTACCAAGCTCACCTTCATTGTTGCCTAGTTTAACAGCGCCATGAACTGTAGTGCCGTGTTGTAACGTGCGAAGGCCTGACGCTTTTGAGCCCAAAACAGTTGTGACACCAAAAAAGCTGCGTTCTTTGAAAACGGGTTGATCAATCTGGAAGTTTAGAAACAAGAAAAATGTAAGCGCGAGCATCAAGCCGCTCTGCTGAAAAGCACGATATTTAACAAGCAATATAAACATCAAGCCAATCAGAATGATGCTGATCAGAAGAACCAATATCACTTTCGAGTTTGGAATATATTCTTGCCAACTACCATCAAGAACAAAAATCACCGAAAAAGCTAATGCGACCACCATTGCAGATGATTTCAAACCAATTCTGGAAATTTCCCTACTTGCGAATAACGATACAACCAAGAGTAAGGAGTATTCTGCAATTTTGACAAATAACACAGGAGCAATAAGGCTTGTGAATACGCCCCCTACTAATCCACCAACGGACATCAGCAAATAGAATTCTGTCAGATGGATTGCGGCAGGTCTTTTAGCTGCCATTGCCCCATGTGCAACCAGCGCCACCAAGAAAAACAACGAATAGTGAAAAGCAATATTCAACCAGCCGGGAATTTGAAGTTGCGGAATGCAAGAAACCAGTCCTACCAATACAGCCGGTACCAGAAATTTTTCCAATGTTTTAGGCGCAATGACTTGGCGCTTAGCAAAAACAATAATGAATGTGGCTAAGAAAAGGGCTAAAGGAATTACCCAAAGAAATGGAGCTGAAGCAACATCCGTAGATACGAATGAAGTGACCGCAACCAACAATGCAGAAGGAATTGCCGCTAAACCGATCTAGGTCAGCCGATCCGCTGTGCTAGGTTTGGTCCCTAAAAATTCGTTCGCATCACAATTGCTTTCATAAGCTTCCCGCGAGCGCATCATCAGCAAAGAGCAAATTGCGATTCCAATCGCCAAAACAACAAATCCGCTGCTCCACATCATCGATTGGCTTTTTACCGAGAACAAAGGCTCAAAAAACAAGATGTATAAGAACAAAGGTGCAAAGCTACCAATATTGCTCGCCGCATATAAGAAATACGGATCTTTCGCATAAGGATGCTCAGTTCTTGAAAACTATGCTTGCAGCAAAGGTCCGTTGGCCGAAACAGCAAAAAATGGCAATCCAACCGCTACCGTAAATAAACCAATAAGCCAGGGCACTTGACCACTGTTAGGTACATCAATCCAATTTTCAGGAATTGCGATCGGCAACGCAACAAATGCAATCAACATCACGCCAAGATGTATCAGTGAAGAATTGCGGGAGCTAAAATATCGAATTAGAATATGTGCATACCCGTAACCGAGCAATAATATGGTCTGGAAAAACACCATGGCAACAGACCAACCCCCCGGTGAACCACCTAGTTTTGGCAATACAATCTTTGTAAAATAGGGCTGAACTGAAAATAGCAGAAACGCACTAAGAAAAAGAGTAACGGTGAATACTGGTACCAATACCGAACCAAATATTCCTAAAAAATGTGGTTTTGTAGCGGTAGTTCCAAACTCTGACATTGATATATCCCCGATTTCCTTGATCGAGAAAATAGAGAACAAAGTTTAACAAATAGAGAAATGGGTTTTGGCTGGCTAACTCAAAAGTCAATTGATCGCGTTGTTCATCTTTCCATAGATCGCGTCAGCTCTATCTTCAAATGCACGGGTAAAGCGCTTAAATGCCGTTTCAAACATGCTCCCCATCAAAATACCAAGCATTTTACTCTTGAATTCATAATCGATAAAGAAAACGACTTCGCAGCTATTGGCACCCGTCGGTACGAATTTCCAGCGATTATCAAGATACTTAAATGGACCATCCTGATATTGAACATTGATGATATTGTTATCCGGATCCAGCATAACCTGACTGGTGAAGGTTTCCCGTATGGCCTTATATCCAACGGTCATATTCGCAAGAAGCATGGTTTTACCACCCTTTTCGCGACGAGATTTCACAGTAAGTCCCTCGCACAAAGGCAAAAACTGCGGATAGCGCTCCACATCTGCCACCAGGGCAAACATGTTTTTCGCAGAGTGCAAGACTGGATGCGTTTTACTGAAATTTGGCACGTTTATTCAGGCCTTTGCAGCCATCTGATTGTCACGCGCTGACCGCAGACGGGCAAAATCTTCGCCAGCATGATGCGATGAACGCGTCAACGGCGTAGAGGAAACCATCAGAAAGCCCTTGGTATAAGCAATCGTCTCGTAGGACTTGAATTCATCCGGTGTCACGAATTTGATGACTGCGTGATGTTTGCGGCTTGGCGCTAGATATTGCCCAATTGTGATGAAGTCTACTTGGGCAGTTCGCAAATCATCCATCAATTGCAACACTTCATTTCGCTCTTCGCCGAGACCAACCATGATGCCAGACTTGGTAAAGATCGTTGGATCGAGTTCTTTGACCCGTTGCAACAACCGGATCGAATGAAAATAACGCGCTCCTGGACGTACCGTCAGATACTTCGACGGGACGGTCTCCAAATTGTGGTTGAAAACATCGGGCTTGGCCGCAACAACCTTTTCAAGCGCGCCTTCCTTGCGCAAAAAATCGGGTGTCAAAATCTCAATTGTTGTCTTAGGAGATTGCGCACGAATCGCTTCAATCGTCTCGACAAAATGCTGAGCGCCGCCATCATCAAGATCATCACGATCCACACTGGTAATAACAACATGCTCAAGACCTAGTTTTGCAACAGCATCGGCAACATTGGCAGGTTCATGAACATCCAAAGCTTGAGGCATTCCAGTACGCACATTACAAAACGCACAAGCCCGCGTGCAGGTATCCCCCATGATCATCATGGTCGCGTGTTTCTTTGACCAGCATTCACCGATATTGGGGCAACCCGCCTCTTCACACACCGTTACAAGCCCATTGGCTTTAACAATCTTGCGTGTTTCTTCATAGACCGGAGAGCCGCCAGCTTTCACACGAATCCAGTCTGGCTTTTTCAGCACAATATGTTCCGCACGCTTGGCCTTTTCAGGGTGACGCGGTTTTGCGATTGTATCGAGAACAGTTACCATTTTAGCTCTTTCGTTTTATCGCTGGCTTTTTTGTAGTTTTCTTTTTTGCCGGTGCTTTTTTTGAACGCGTAACGCTTACTGGGGGCCTTGCCTCAGAATATTCTGGTGCCGCATGATATATGGGCGGCAAATCACTGTTCAAATCTTCTGGAGAAGTAGAAGCCAAGTCATCTGAATTAGTCGCAGAACCTCGATCATTTTCAGACCCCGTTCGTTTATTGCGCTGTGCTTTTTGTTCCCGCTTGCCAAAAAACCAAAGAATGCCAATGGCTCCAAGCGAGGCAACAACGAGGTTACCCACAAACCCATACCACTGGAAACCCAATATTGACGCCGCTGTGCCGCCGACAAAGGATCCAGCAATGCCAACAAGAATATTGGTCAGCAGTCCATGATCGCGGTTCATAACGCGTTCAGCGATCCATCCAGCCAGGAGGCCGATCAGCAACATGCCAAAAAAGCCAACGCCAGCCATACCCATAATCATTGAAGGTTCGTTCATATCAGTGCCTCAAGCGATCATACGCGCAAGCTACACAACAATTATGGCACCAATCGCTGATGTGATGATTTGATTCACAATCGGGCTACCAGTTGAAAGATTGATCTTAAGTGCGCTGAACAAAAAGCCGCCAACGAAAGAACCAACCACACCAATGATAATGTAATAAAGCAATCCGCCACCACCAACGACGATACTGGCAAGCAATCCGGCTACTGCGCCTACTGCAAGAAATATGAGTAAAGCTTTGATATCCATGTTAATTCTCCTTTTTGAAATTCAACCTTAAGCGTTCAACGCACGACCATAAGCATCCAAAACGCTTTCCTTCATCATTTCAGACAAAGTAGGATGTGGGAAGATCGTATGCATCAAATCTTCTTCGGTGGTTTCAAGACCCATGGCGATAACAAACCCTTGGATCAATTCGGTTACTTCCGCGCCCACCATATGAGCACCCAAAAGCTCTCCAGTTTTCTTGTCAAAAATGGTTTTGATCATGCCATTGTCTTCACCAAGCGCAATCGCCTTACCATTGGCATTAAACATATAACGCCCTACCCGCACCTCTTTACCGGCGGCTTTTGCAGTTGTTTCGTTAAGGCCAACAGACGCGACCTGTGGATGGCAATAAGTGCAGCCAGGAATTTTGTTCTTTTCCATAGGATGAACATTCGGGAGACCTGCAATTTTTTCAACGCAGATAACACCTTCATGTTCGGCTTTGTGTGCCAGCATTGGAGGGCCAGCCACATCACCAATGGCAAAGACGCCATCGACATTTGTTTTGCCATAGCCATCGATTACAATACATCCACGGTCAGTCTTAATGCCCAGCGCTTCAAGACCTAGGCCTTCTATATTACCTTGGACACCAACAGCCGAAATCAGACGATCTGCCTCGATAATTTGTGTCTTACCGTCTTTCGTTTCAACGGAGGCTTTTACAGAATTTGCGCCTTTATCTACCTTGGTGACCTTGGCTTCCGTGATGATTTTCATACCTTGTTTTTCAAGCGCCTTGCGGGCAATGCCTGAAATCTCAGGATCTTCCACAGGCATGATATTCGCCATTAATTCCACAACCGTAACATCGCATCCCATCGAATTATAAAAGGATGCGAATTCAATGCCGATCGCACCGGAGCCCATAACCAATAATTTTTTCGGAAGTTCCGCTGGAACCATGGCCTCAAAATAAGTCCAGATCAGTTTGCCATCGGGCTCAATTCCCGGCAAAGCGCGCGGGCGGGCTCCTGTGGCAAGAATAATGTGCTTAGCGGTGTATTCGCCCTCGCCTAACGTTCCCTTTGGCGCAGGATGTTGCGGCTCCATCGCTTTCTTTGTGGATTTGCCAACGATAATCTTACCTTTACCGGCAAGTTTCGCTTCGCCCCAGATCACATCAACTTTGTTCTTTTTCATAAGAAAGCCAACGCCTCCGTTTAGTCGAGCCGATACACCGCGTGAACGTGCGACAACATCTTTGACATTGGCCGTCATTTTGCCTTCAAGCGTCAGACCATAGTCCTTCGCATGATCTGCAAAATGTTTGATTTCCGCTGAGCGCAAAAGTGCCTTGGTCGGAATACATCCCCAATTGAGGCAAATGCCACCAAGATGCTCGCGCTCGACAATCGCGGTTTTCAGACCTAATTGAGATGCCCGAATAGCGGTCACATAACCGCCCGGTCCTGATCCAACAATTATCACGTCATATGCATTGGCCATTGCCTGCTCCTTCACTTCGGGACTGACATCCCTGTTTAAACTTTGGAAGCAGGCAAATGTTTATTTCGCCAGCATCCCGTAAATTTCATCTTTCAAAGCCAAGCGTTTTTTACGCATAACTTCCATATTCAAATCATCAGTCGGTTCTACATCTGTTTCTGCTCTATGAACCGCTCGGTTAATTTCGTGATATTCGTCAAACAGTTTCAAAAAATGTGCATTTTCTGTTTTCAGCACATGCATTTTTTCAACATGCTCTGGAAATTCTTCGGCTAATTCGTGAGGTGTATGGGACATAAAACGCTCCTTTGTTGTTATGTCCAAAAACCCTAGCTGCTTATTCCCGTCTTCTCCTTGATTGAAGTCAAACCTTTCGCTCGGATTAGCTCAGCACCGCCTTCATTAATAACCACTCACCTTTTGCGTCTTCTTCGATCTTTGGAAGTGACTTCATCTTAGAAAATCCCTTCGCTTCATAAAGCGCGACAGCTGGTTCATTATCGCTCTCCACAACCAAAGCTGCGGTTTTGTAATTTTGCTCTTTGCTTCGTTCGAGTGCCCAATTGACCAAACGCCCACCGATGCCATTACCCCTAGCTTGTGGGAATACTCCCAAGCTATCTATGAACCAATCTCCAACTGTTTCACCAAACAACTCGAACACTGGAACAAATCTTGGAAATAGTCGTTTTATTTCATCAATCTCATCATCAGGTTCAGGCATTTCATAGACTGTAACTGCTCCCAAAACTTCATTCTCGTTTTCTGCAACAAACGCATTTTTCCAGCCGAAAATAGAGCCTTTATCCGCAAACCTCTCACGGGCGAAAACCAGGACATCTTCCGCCTCGCCAGTTGTCACCGCATGTTGCCAAAAAGCCAAAGACATTCCAAAGCTGGCCATATTATCAATAATTGCCAAGTCTGCGGCGTCTTTTTGCGTTGCCTTTCGTATGGTAATTGGTTCATGTACCATCATAATTTCAACGTCAAATAATGTGAACTTCAAAACAACATCAGTGTAATTTGCAGGAACATCAAATGGACTTCGCCCTAAGCCTCATTTCAATCGATAACATTATGGATTTACCAGTATTGCTGAGCGGGATTGGTATGCTGCTTGTTCTATTGTTTTTGGTTCGTTTTCTCCGTTCTATCTTTTCGCTTCACTTAATTACTGCATTCACCAGCCTGATGTATGCCTTCGCAATTTTGGTTGTCCTATCGAATTTTGGTGGGCAAATCGCCAATGCCCTCGGTCTTGAAAACGCGCCCCCTCAATCATCCCAACATCTTCTTGACGATAGGCACCAACGCCTCGCCTAATTTCACTGTGTTTGCATCATCCAAATGAACACCATCAATGGGCGATGTCTTGGCAGCGCTGCCTCCGTCGAAAAATTCACACTTTTGTTCATTCGCCACCTGAGCATATAGCTTTGCCAAATGGATTGAATGTTCAATCCCACCCTTAAACATCTCCGCAGTAAACACATCTTCCGTTTTGCATAGCGGCGGCGGTGAGACCACAAGCACTTTCGGCTTTGGCATATCTGGTCCAGGAACATGGTTCCGAACAATATGAACCAGTCTGCGCATCCCTTGCATGGCTGCAATTGCTGTTCCGGCAATATGCGGTTTCATGTCATTGGTACCCAGCACCAAAATCACAAGATCAAGCGGCGCGTGGGTATAGAGTGCCGTTGGTAATGTTCTTGCGCCATTCCGGTCACTATCAGACAAATACTCGTCATAAGCTGTTGTCCGTCCTCGCAGCCCGTCCGTGATAACCTCCACTTTCGATCCCAAGCCAGCGGCCAACACGTCCGGCCAACGGCAAGCCTTTGGATGTCTTCCGCCAGTCGCCGGATCAGAACCCCAAGTTAGCGAGTCGCCATAGCAAAGGATGGTCTTTGCACCCATCCCCTTAAACCAACATCCCCATTGGGTTCTCGATGTAAGTTTTAAATGCACCGATCAGCTCCGCACCAAGCGCGCCATCAACAGCACGGTGATCGGTTGAAAGCGTCACGGTCATCACGGTAGCAATGGCCAGCGCACCATCTTTAACCACCGGACGCTGCTCACCAGCCCCAACTGCAAGAATGGTCGCATGGGGAGGATTCACCACAGCCGAGAAGTTGGAAACGCCCATCATTCCCATATTAGAAACAGCCGTTGTTCCGCCTTGATATTCTTCCGGCTTCAACTTGCGCTCTTTCGCGCGTTTTCCGTAATCTTTCATTTCGTTTGAAATGGCAGACAATGTCTTCAATTCTGCTGAACGAATGATCGGCGTAATGAGGCCTCCTGGAATTGAAACAGCAACACCCACATCAGAATGTTTGTGCATCACCATATTCTCATCTGTCCAAGAAACATTGGCTTCCGGAACATCACGCAATGCCAGCGCCAGCGCTTTGATCACCATGTCGTTGACCGAAAGCTTGTAGACAGGCTTGTCGTCTTTCATCGGTGCAGATGCATTGAGCTCGCCGCGCAATTTCAACAATGCATCCAGTTCACAATCAACGGACACATAGAAATGGGGAATGGTTTGTTTGGATTCTTGCAGGCGCTTTGCAATCGTTTTGCGCATACCGTCATGCTTGACCAACTCGTAACTGTCTTCTTTGAACAATTTCAAAGTTTGTTCTGCGGACATTCCAACAGGTGCAGATGCAGCCGCTTTTGGTGCTTCGCCAGAAGCTGATGCTGCAGAGGTAGCCTTGCCTGTGCCACCCGCAATCGCTGCTTCCACATCGCGTTTGATCACGCGTCCATGAGGACCGGAACCTTGAATAGCGGCAACATCAACACCGCCATCTTTAGCAATACGTCGCGCCAAGGGTGATGCAAACACGCGTTCGCCGCTAATAGAAGCAGGAGCCGATGCTGGCGCAGCTTGAGGCGCTGGTGCAGATGATGGAGCTTCAACCTTTGCTTCAGATGTTGGCGCAGCAGCTGGTGCAGCCCCACCACCCTTCGCAGCTTCTGCAACATCTTCACCTTCTTCAGCTAAGATAGCGATCAAGGCATTTACCTTCACACCCTCTGTGCCGCCAGCAACCACGATTTTCGCGATGATGCCTTCATCAACGGCCTCAACTTCCATGGTTGCCTTATCCGTTTCAATCTCGGCAATGATGTCACCGGAAGAAACTTTGTCGCCTTCTTTAACCAACCACTTGGCAAGGTTTCCCTCTTCCATCGTCGGTGACAATGCAGGCATCGTGATATTAATCGGCATGTTTAAGAACTCCCATGTTCCCGTTAGTGCGTATCAGTTTTCCGCAGAGCAATTTGAACGCTCTAACGCAGATTTTGTCGCATTTCCTTGTCCATCCAACGATCCCGTCAAATGGGGAAAGGCTCTTAACTCCGGCTTTCTTCAGCAAGGCCAAATTGACCATCGTTCAAAAGCCGTTCTTTGGTTATCAGCACCCGCCCATCATCGGCCGGGATAATCTCTGCAAGCCGCGTAAGGCGTTTCGCCTCGTCCACAGCCCTTAAAATGGCTTCATCGGGAGCAAGCGCCCGATTGTATAAAGCTTCCAGCGCGTCTTTCGTGACAGCAACAACAATCTTCCTGCCATCCATCAAAACCTCGTCCGAAAATCGGTCATAACGAACAGTTCTGATGTCGAGACGCTGGAGCATTTATCTGCCCCTATCGATACGTCACAGCCTTAACAGCCTCGATCACCTCGCCGACATTTGGCAGCGCAAGTTTCTCGAGATTGGCCGCATAAGGCATTGGAACATCCTTGCCGCAAATCGTGATAACCGGAGCATCCAGATAATCGAACGCCTTCTGCACGATTTGCGCAGCAATATGATCACCCACAGAAGATTGCGGGAAGCCTTCTTCGACAGTCACAAGACGGCCTGTCTTTTTCACAGACGCGATAACAGTTTCCATATCCAGCGGACGAATGGTGCGAAGATCGATGATTTCACAATCAATACCTTCTTTGGCTAGTTCTTCGGCAGCCTTGATCGCATAAGTCATGCCAATGCTGAATGAAACAATCGTGCAATCACTGCCCTTTTTGTGAATGCGCGCTTTACCAATCGGCAAAACAAAATCATCCACTTTCGGCACATCAAAGGATTGCCCATAGAGAATTTCGTTCTCAAGGAAGATAACTGGATTAGGATCGCGGATAGCCGCTTTCATCAGGCCTTTGTAGTCGGCTGCCGTATAAGGCATCACGACTTTCAAACCAGGGATATGACCATACCATGCGGCGTAACATTGTGAGTGCTGAGCACCCACACGGGCCGCAGCACCATTAGGACCACGGAACACCATTGGCGCACCCATTTGACCGCCAGACATATAAAGCGTTTTGGCAGCAGAGTTGATGATCTGGTCAATCGCTTGCATGGCAAAGTTGAACGTCATGAACTCAACGATTGGCTTCAGGCCAGTCATGGCCGCACCGACACCGATACCGGCAAATCCATGCTCTGTAATCGGCGTATCAATAACGCGGCGTGGACCAAACTCGTCCAGTAACCCTTGGGTGATTTTGTAAGCGCCCTGATATTCAGCAACTTCCTCGCCCATGATGAAGACATTTTTGTCAGCACGCATTTCTTCCGCCATAGCAGAATTAAGCGCCTCACGAACGGTCATGGAAACCATTTCGGTTCCTGCCGGAATATCGGGATCAGCAGCTACTTCAACTTTGATAGGCTCAGCAGCCACTTTCGCAGGCGCTGGCGCATCGGATGTTGTTTCCTCGGCTGCAGGAGCTGGCGCAGAACCGCCTCCGCTGGCAGCAGCGCTCACGTCTTCGCCTTCTTCGGCCAAGATAGCGATCAATTCATTTACCTTTACGCCTTCAGTTCCAGCTGGAATGACGATTTTGGCAATAGTGCCTTCATCAACCGCTTCAACTTCCATCGTCGCTTTGTCAGTTTCGATTTCAGCAATCACATCGCCGGAGGAAACTTTATCGCCTTCTTTGACCAACCATTTGGCGAGGTTTCCCTCTTCCATAGTCGGAGAAAGTGCTGGCATGAGAATTTGTACAGACATCACATTCCCCTTAAATCAAAATATCGGTGTAAAGCTCAGATGGCTCCGGAAGCGGATCGTTCTGGGCAAAGTCGGCTGCATTAGCCACGATTTCGCGAATTTCTTTGTCGATTGCCTTTAAATCATCTTCACTGGCAATTTTATCGGCAAGAATACGCTGTTTTACCTGTTCAATCGGATCGCTTTCGGCGCGCATTTTCTGCACTTCGTCTTTCGAGCGATATTTCGCCGGATCAGACATTGAGTGACCGCGGTAGCGATAAGTTTGCATTTCCAGAATGATAGGTCCTTGGCCAGAGCGGCAATAGGCAGTGGCAAGATCAGCGGCTGCTTTCACCGCGCGTACATCCATTCCATCCACCTGAATGCCAGGAATGTTGAACGAAGCACCACGCTGTGAGAAATCCATCATCGCAGAAGCGCGGTGAACAGATGTACCCATCGCATAGCGATTGTTTTCGATGATATAAATGACGGGAAGTTTCCAAAGAGCCGCCATATTGAAGCTCTCGTAAACCTGTCCTTGGTTAGACGCGCCATCGCCGAAATAAGCCATGGAAACGTTTTCACTGTCGCGGTACCAATTGGCAAAGGCCAAACCAGTTCCAAGTGAAACCTGACCGCCAACAATGCCATGGCCGCCGTAAAAATGTTTCTCTTTCGAGAACATATGCATGGAGCCGCCTTTGCCTTTCGACAAGCCGCCGGAACGTCCGGTTAGTTCAGCCATCACACCTTTTGGGTCCATCCCGCAGGAAAGCATGTGTCCGTGGTCGCGATATCCGGTAATAACCTGATCGCCCTCAATGGCCGCCATTTGCATGCCAACAACAACCGCTTCCTGTCCAATATACAAGTGGCAGAACCCGCCAATATGGCCCATCCCATAAAGCTGACCTGCTTTTTCCTCAAAACGACGAATGAGCAACATCTCGCGATAAGCTGCCATTTCTTCTTCTTTGGAAAGATCGACAGGCTTAGGCGCCACCATTTTGGTGTATGCATCTTTTGTGGTTGGGGTGGGTTTCAATTTGGGCGGTTTTACAGACTTGCCCTTATTTGCCGAACTGGCAGCCATATTTTTCTCCCTGACAATCTACTCACTTACAATTACCTTTTGTAAGTCTCCCAACACAATAGAACAGAAAAAATATGATCAAGCAATTGCATAAATTGCATGGCTGATCGCACCGTAACTACCTAAAACATTGAGGAATTTCCAATATTAACTGACTTTCAGTTAATATCGCATTTGCGGCATTTGAGAAGCTTTGCAACTATCGAATAGTTTGGCGTTAAATCGGGTTATACAAGATAACCAGTTCGCCAGGAGCAGATAAACCAAGTTGACTGCGCGCAGCTTCATCCAAAGCATCTTTTTCCAAACTGCCAACTGTGAGTTGATCAACACGGCGCTGAAGCTGTTCACGCTCATGGGTCAGTTCCGCCAACACGCTTTTCAGGCGCAGCTTTTCTTCATGCATTTCAGTTTTGGTATGGATGGAATAACGGCCAGTCTGCGCGTGATAGGCAAAATAGCCCAAAATAGCAGCGCAAAGGCATGGAACAATAAAGCCGGAGAAACGGCTTTCGCGTTTTTGACGTGTGGACACAGATACTAATTCCCGAAAATACGCAGGGGATACTCAACTTCGGTAAAATTAGACCAACAGACTTAAGGAAGGGTTTACAGTATAAAGTCTGGACGACGTTCGGTTCATTCAAAGAACCGGGTTTTGCCAATCCACCCATCTACCATGAAAATCAGCGCGCCCAAGCTCGTAGGTTTTGCCAGATGGCCAAACTGTCATGGTGAGCAATGCGCCCTCATCCGCACCCTTACCATCACTTTCCATGGAAAGTCGGATAAGCGGCGCTGCGGTAGTTGCTGTTGAACCATGGTTTTGAAAAAGCGCTTCGCCCCTAGCTTGTAAAGCTGTCGGAAAATACTGCCATGCAATTGTATGATGAAAAACAGATGCACGGTTTTTCGCGCGATTATTCAGGCATTTTTCAAGCCATTCAATCGCATCGCTCTGTTCAACCAAATGATCGGGATTGTTCTGCGCTAAGTCAATCGCGGCTTTGGTGCGTGTGACGCGTTCAATCTGATCCGGCCAGATATAAGCCAACATGCGGATGCAATTGGCGTCATTGCTGATATCAACAGGTGTAAGATCACAAGCTTTTCGGCTCGAAATGCGCAAATCACCCATAGCTGGGATATCCCCACGCCATTCTGGCGAAAGAACTAGTCTTGAATCGGGATTGATCGAGAACTCATCCGTTTGTATGCCATAAAGATCGGGATATAAGTTTAGCCCAGCGCTTGCTCCCAACTCGTACAAGTCTATCGGCAAGTTAAAGCGCTTTGCAATCGCATGATAAGCAGGAATGAGCGCTGCTGAGCGGCGAACTTCATTGGTTTGGGGCGCTGACTTCATAAAGTCGATGATTGCAGCACCTTGGCGCTCCAACGCACCATTGATGATATCCCAAACCGTATCATCATCCATAAATTCAAAATTCGGGCGCGGCGGATAAACCGTCTGCAGCAACTTATCAGTTCCCATCAGCGCTAAATGGTTGATGGCTCCGCAAAGGCGCAGGGCAACATTATCAGCCTTGGCTGAATAGTCGCCTTTCCAATGAAAGATGTGTTGGCCAATTGCACTTTGCGCTTCAAGGCGCGCAGCAATCAATCGACAAAGCCGTCCGGTAAAGGCAGAACCCAACGCCTCACAAGCTTCGGCCTGTGAAACAAAACTTGCCCTAACGCCTGCCTCAATATCCTTCATGCATTATCCACGCATGATGCTGCGGCCAGCATAGACAGCCTGAATGCCAAGCTCTTCTTCAATACGGATAAGCTGATTATATTTCGCCAACCGGTCTGAACGGGCAAGCGAGCCTGTTTTGATCTGCCCGCAATTGGTTGCAACAGCCAAATCGGCAATTGTAGCATCTTCAGTTTCGCCTGAACGGTGAGACATAACGGCTGTATATGAAGCCTTATGGGCTGTTTCAACTGCATCCATTGTTTCTGACAAAGTGCCGATCTGATTGACCTTCACGAGGATAGAATTACCGACGCCCATCTTGATGCCATCGCGCAAACGGCTTGAGTTTGTGACGAACAAATCATCGCCTACCAACTGGCACTTATTGCCAGACAAATCGGTGTGGATTTTCCAACCTTCCCAATCATCTTCAGACATGCCGTCTTCGATCGAAATGATTGGGTAGTTGTTGATCAAGTCATCAAGATATTCAGCCTGCTCTTTCGGCGAGCGGGTAACGCCCTCGCCTTTGTAAACATAGTTGCCATCTTTGAAAAATTCAGTCGCAGCGCAGTCCATTGCAAGATGAATGTCATCGCCCGGTTTGTAGCCTGCCTTCTCGATAGATTTCATGATGAAATCAAGCGCATCCTTGGCGCTATTGATATTAGGAGCAAAACCGCCCTCATCTCCAACAGATGTATTGTGTCCAGCCGCATGAAGATCTTTCTTCAAGGTATGGAAAATTTCCGCGCCCATACGAACGGCTTCTTTCAAAGAGGAAGCGCCCACGGGTATGACCATGAATTCTTGAAAGTCGATCGGGTTGTCAGCGTGTTCGCCGCCATTGATGATGTTCATCATCGGCACTGGTAATACATGTGCATTAGCACCGCCAACATAGCGATATAGCGGTAGTCCAGCAGCTTCCGCTGATGCTTTGGCCACAGCAAGGGATACACCCAAAATAGCATTCGCTCCCAAACGAGCCTTGTTTGGCGTGCCATCCAATTCGATCATCATGCGATCAATTGCTAGTTGCTCCCCTGCATCGTAGCCCATCAATGCTTCTGCAATTTCAACATTCACCGCTTCAACAGCTTTCAAAACGCCCTTACCAAGATAACGGCTGCCGCCATCGCGCAACTCAACCGCTTCATGGGCTCCAGTAGAGGCGCCCGATGGCACCGCGGCCCGGCCAAATGAGCCATCTTCAAGCAAGACATCAACCTCAACAGTTGGATTACCACGGCTATCAAGAATTTCGCGGGCAATGATATCAATAATAGCTGGCATGGTCGTCTCCGAATAATTGTGCTGGTTTATGCACGGTTATAAACTTTGAATATTGGCCTTGCGATACAGCAAGACTTTTCTAGTTGCAATTTGTGACTGGTCCAAATGCCACAATTCTTCACAAAACTATCCCCGTATTGCCATATTTCAGTCAATTGGCGCGCACTTTTCAGCATTAGGAATTTGTTAATGAATTGATCAATGCTGATTGATTCGACTTGAAATTCAAATCAGGAGAGCGTCATGAACAAGCAGAACTTTCTGAACCAAAGTGAACTTATCGAACAGGATGCCGGATTGCTAAGCACTTCTTTGCGGGCAATTGTGCTACCTGCAGCCATCTGCATGGCTGGCATGACGCTCTTTTGGTCTTTACCTGCCAAGGCGCAATCTTTTTCTTGTGCTAGTGCTGAAACTTCTGCCCAGTTTGCCATTTGCAATGATGAAGGCCTTCAGGCAATGGACGAGAAACTTGGTACTATTTATGCCACTGCATATGTAAACACGAGCACAACGCCTGAACGGCAGGCAGTGACCCGTGCGCATTCAGAATGGTTAAAAAAGCGCAACGCCTGTGGAACTGATTTCACTTGTCTGAGCTTGCGTTACGAAGAGCGGATTACCGCGTTGTCTTCGCGCTCTTCTTAACAATCGCGTCAATGGCCATTAAATCTTCAAGCAATTGTCGCATATCTGACAAACGCATCATATTTGGACCATCTGATGAAATTGTGTTCTCCGGATCATCATGGGTTTCCACAAACACACCCGCTACGCCAACAGCTACCGCTGCCCGCGATAGATAAGGCACCATGGTTCTATCCCCACCTGACGAACCACCCTGCCCGCCTGGACTTTGAACAGAATGGGTTGCGTCGAAAATAATCGGCGCACCTGTTTCGCGCGCCATAATCGGCAAAGCGCGCATATCTGATACAAGGGTGTTGTAGCCAAAACTAGCGCCACGCTCGGTCACCAACACATTTGGGTTTCCGCTATCGGTAACTTTTTTAGAGACGTTTTTCATGTCCCAAGGCGCAAGAAACTGACCTTTTTTAACATTGATAACAACGCCGGTTTTAGCTGCAGCAACCAGCAAATCTGTTTGACGGCACAAAAAGGCAGGTATCTGCAACACATCCACATGCTTTGCCACCAAAGCACATTGTTCGGCCGTATGGACATCCGTCAAAATTGAAACGCCAAGCTCTTTGCGCAGATCATCAAAGATTGGCATCGACTCATCCATACCAACGCCGCGTGTAGCATCGATGCTGGTGCGGTTCGCTTTGTCATAGCTAGACTTATAAACGAACCCAATTCCGAGTTCCGTAGTGAGCTCTTTCAAAGCCCCAGCCATATCAAACGCATGTTGGCGTGATTCAAGCTGGCAAGGCCCGGCAATAAGCGATAAAGGCAAATGATTGCCGAATTCAGCTTTGCCGATTTTTACAACGCTGTTTGCACCGCTCATTTGGACTTCACCTCTTCAAACGCAATCACGCAACCTTGGCCAATGCTATGGTCAACCACCAACCGGTGAGCAATTTTGCGGGCTTCAATTTTCTTCTTTTTAAGAATCTTTTCGACAGCCTTTAAGCTTTTCACACCAACTGAAAAAGCCCTAAACCGCAATCCCCGCGCGCCACCTCCCGAATGGCAATTGCTTTCAATGCCATACCAAGCCTTTAATCCTTCGGCGCCATAGGCAGCGATATTAGCATTGCCAGATTCCAATTCGATCCCAAATGAGTGCGAATTGATATTGCGTTGATTTAAAACCTCTTGCAGGAAATATTGAAAGTCAGATGGGTTTGGCTCGCCCAAAGCAATCTCGGTTATCGAGACAGCGCCATTAGCGTGTTTCTCTAAAGCCGAGCGATCAATTTTTGGAACATTGACGCGCTCACATGTGAAAAACAGACTGTCCGGCGAGCGCAGATCCGCAGCAAAAGAAAGCTTGAAACTGCCTTCGCTTTCCTTGCCAGATGCCTCTTTAAACATGCGTGAAAATTTTAACTGGTTACCAGCACTGATACCAAGTTTCTTGAAAGCCTTTTGGTCTTTGTCAGCGTCATCGCTAGATAAAACCAAACTGGAAAACCCTTCATGGCCTCTCCGAAACCTGAACACCTGATCACGCGCAACGAAGACATTGCCTTTCAATGCAGCCGCTTCGCAGGTCTCCCTGTGACCTATAGCCAGCGGCTCAAGATAAGTACCATCTTTAAAAAAGACGCAGGCATTTTCGGTTCCAAATGGATGGCGCGCATCCGCAGCTACTGTGAAGCCGAGCGCGGATAACCGCTCACGCGATGCCTCTAAGCTGGTGACAGGAAGAACAAGGTGATCGACCTTGCGCGGCTGGCGTGGAGATGCTGACATGAGATCACTTCAGTTTGATTAAATATTAGAGATTTGGTTTGCCCCATTGGCTGCTTGTTTGCAAGGCATGCCATGCTCTTTGGGCAGCCTCGTAAACATCGCCCAATCCGCTGATATTGAATTATTGGATAACTGGGCGGGAAGTTGGTACTGGAACTTTGAATTTACCGCCAATTTCATAACGGGTGGCGGGCTCCAAAACGCCAGCAACATCTTTGAATTCTTCGACCAATTCCAAAGGCGGTTTTTCCACCAAAAGCTCAAAAGGATCAGGTCCAGTTGCATTGTTCAAACCAACTTGGATAACTGTAACAGGCTGTTTGCCTTCGGTCATTACCAAAGCCTCGCGATCAGCAATACTAACCACTTCCGTAGCTTCGGTATCTGCACCCTCTTCTTCAGATTCGCTTTCGAGGCTTTGGCCTTTTTTCCGCCCGCAAACATAATCGCGAATATCGATTGGTGCAGCAATGTTTGAAGGGCGTTTCAATTTTTCCAGTTTTGTCGGATTAAACGCAAACCTTTGTTTTTTCGCATCCGTCAACAGTTCGGCAGCCAAAAGATTGCGTTCTCTTCCGCTTGTTCCACCCAAAACAACCGACACAATAATCTGGTTATTCACCTTTGCCGCTGTAACGATATTCAAGCCACCAGAACAAATAAACCCTGTTTTCATGCCAATTGTTCCAGGAAATCGCCGCATCAAGGCATTATGATTTCTCAAGGTACGCTTACCCACTTTGATAGCATGAATACTAAATAACTCGGCTTCCTTAGGAAATTCTTTGTAAATTTGCCGCGCCAAAATACCCATATCATAGGCGGTTACATATTGGTTGGGATCGTGAAGCCCATGCGGGTTCATAAAGTTTGACGATCGCATACCGATTGAACGGGCATATTGGTTCATCATCCCAACAAATGCTTCTTCTGAACCGCCAACCGATTCGGCAATGGCAGTTGCGATGTCATTAGCAGATTTTACCAAAATGATCTTAAGCGCAGATTCGAGATTAAGAACCGTACCAACCGGAAACCCCATCTTACTCGGCGGTTTAGACAATGCATATTCAGAAATACGAACCGGAGACTTAAAACTCAGCTTGCCGATTTTGATTTGTTTAAGCGCAACATAGGCGGTCATCATCTTTGTGATCGACGCGGGATACCAGCGATTAAACGCATTCTTATGGCTATAAACCCGCCCAGTATTCGCATTGAAAGTTAGATTTGGCCCAAGCACATCTGCGCGGACTGGCAAAGCAATTACAAACAACAATGAAAACAGAATGAGGAATTTTGACAAATTTGGACTCACTAAAACGGTTTCAGTCTTACATCCCCACAATCACTATAACGGGTAACGAGTTGTTTTCAAAGACAACCTAAGCAGTATAGTAAATTATCCGGCATCAAAATTAATTGCGCTGGTAGGATGTCTACACCAAACGCCCTTGCTCAATCGCGGCTCCGATAAAACTTGCGAACAATGGATGCGGTTTGAACGGACGCGATTTCAATTCTGGATGATATTGAACGCCGATAAACCAAGGATGGTCCGCATATTCGATTGTCTCAGGCAAAAGACCATCTGGAGACATTCCTGAAAATATCAATCCGGCTTTTTCCAATTGCTCTTTATAAGCAATATTCACCTCATAGCGGTGACGATGACGCTCTGAAACGTCTGTGCTGTCATATATCTCGGCAATTTTAGAACCCGGTTTTAATGGATGCGGATAAGCACCAAGACGCATGGTGCCACCAAGATCACCAGCCTCTTCGCGTTTGACTAATTGGTTGCCTTTCAACCATTCAGTCATCAAACCGACGATATGGGTGCCTTTTTCAGAAAACTCTGACGAGGTCGCGTCTTTGATGCCAACAAGGTTACGCGCGGCCTCAACACAAGCCATCTGCATGCCGAAGCAAATCCCAAAATATGGAACCTTCTTTTCGCGGGCATATTTGGCAGCCAAAATTTTACCCTCAGAACCGCGTTCACCAAAGCCACCGGGAACTAAAATACCATGAACATTTTCCAGATATGCGCTTGGATCGTTCTTTTCAAAAACCTCGGATTCAATCCACTTGAAGTTCACTTTAACCCGATTGGCCATTCCCCCGTGATGCAGCGCTTCCATAAGTGACTTATAAGCATCCAGAAGCCCTGTATATTTACCAACAATAGCAATTGTCACTTCGCCCTCAGGATTGTGCACACGTTGGCTCACATCTTCCCAAATCGCCATTTTTGGCTTCGGAGCAGGCTCAATGCCAAATGCGGCCAAGACTTCCTCATCCAATCCCTCTTTGTGATAGGTCATTGGAATATCGTAGATATTTTTCACATCCAGCGCTTGAATAACGGCTGACGCGCGCACATTGCAGAAGAGTGAAAGTTTACGACGTTCTTCGACAGGGATTTCGCGATCTGCCCGAACAAGCAGAATATCGGGCGCAATACCAATCGAGCGCAATTCTTTTACTGAGTGCTGGGTTGGTTTGGTTTTCAATTCACCAGCTGCGGCAATCCATGGCATTAACGTCAAATGCACGTAGACCGCATTGTTGCGCGGTAAATCATTGCCCAGTTGACGAATAGCCTCGAAAAATGGCAAGGCCTCAATGTCGCCTACTGTTCCGCCGATCTCACACAGCACAAAGTCATATTCTTCATTGCCATCAAGGACAAACTCTTTAATTTCATTGGTTACATGAGGAATGACCTGAACCGTTGCGCCAAGATAATCGCCGCGGCGCTCTTTTTCGATAATGGTCTGATAAATCCGGCCAGTGGTGATGTTGTCTTTTGAATTGGCTGGACGTCCTGTAAAGCGCTCATAATGACCCAGATCAAGATCTGTCTCTGCGCCATCATCCGTTACAAAACATTCACCATGCTGATATGGGCTCATCGTGCCAGGATCAACATTCAAATAAGGGTCGAGTTTTTTCAAACGAACGCGATAGCCGCGTGCTTGCAACAAGGCTCCAAGAGCCGCCGATGCGATGCCTTTTCCTAAAGAGGAAACCACGCCGCCAGTTATAAATACATATCGCGCCATGGGGATTGAGACCTAACCAAATATTTGAGATTCGCAAAGGGGAAATGTGATTGTTCGCATTTATGCACATAAAAAAACGCCCGAAAGAGAATTTGAAATCAATTCCGGGCGTTTAAAAGCTGATTTCAATTTTTACTGGCTGGATGGAGCCGATGGTTCACCATCAACCGGAGCTTTTTCACTCTCAGGTGTAATCTGATCCAAAATGCTGGTTCCATCTTGTGTCTGTGTCGGTACGCGGTTCAATATGTCGGATGGGTTTTCACGAAATTTGGCGTAAATGCCAAGACCAATTGATGTTGCGAAGAACGCAGCAGCAAGAATGGACGTTGTTTTCGTCAATGCATTAGCCGCGCCTCTTGCTGACATAAAGCCACCGCCGCCACCGCCGCCACCGCCGCCCATACCAAGGCCACCGCCTTCTGAGCGTTGAAGCAAAACAACAACAACCAATGCCAAAACCACCATAAGGTGAATTACGATTAATACCGTTTCCATAAAAAGTCTGCTTTCCGAGCCATTGCCCTTAGGCATCAATGCTCACAGCAATGCCTAAATCATTTGATTTTGCCGTCTTCTACAGGAGGCAGAAGCCAAAATAAAGGGCAATTCAGCCTAAAAATGCTGTGATAACCCTAGTATATGAATTGATAATTAGTTGGCTATTAATATACGCCCTTTCAAGGTGCTATTTTTGCACCCTTGTTAAGAGCAGTCTCGCCCGTATCTTTACTTCAAGCAATCGTCTCATAAGCTGCGGCAATCCCTAAGAAATCTGCAGCTTTCAGGCTGGCTCCACCAACCAGCGCCCCATCGACATTCTTAATAGACATCAACTCCACTGCATTGGCTGGTTTGACGGACCCACCATAAAGCAATCTTGTCTTTGCACCCTGTTCACCAAAGCGAACGACCAATTCGTCTCGCATAAATTTGTGGGCAGCACGCACATCTTCAGCCGTTGGGGTTAATCCGCTACCAATTGCCCAAACTGGCTCATACGCCACAATCATCTCACCTTTTTCCCAAGCATCAGGAATGGAGCCTGCCATTTGCGACTTCAAAACATCGAGCGTAGTCCCTACCCTTTTCTCAGCCTCAGTCTCGCCGATGCAAATCACTGTTTGCAGGCCATGAGCCAAAGCCGTTTTAGCTTTTTCAAGCACAACCGCATTGGTTTCATGATGGTCAGTTCTGCGTTCTGAATGACCTACCAGAACTGCACTGCCGCCTACATCCGAAATCATCTCAACAGAAATATCGCCTGTATGCGCTCCTGATAGGTTTTTATGGCAATCCTGCGCTCCAATTTGCACTGCGCTTGACTTTGTCGCATCGCTCGCAGGAAACAACAGACTTGCCGGAACACAAACCAACATGTCGATCTTGCTTTGAAGTTCCACACTGAAACCTGAATTCAACAATTGGAGTTCGGAAAGGCTGGCCAAAACGCCATTCATTTTCCAATTTCCTGCCACTAACGGCTTAATTCCAGGCGTCATAGCGCTTCCTCTTCAGTTCTCACATATGGTTCAATTTGTTACTGATTGGCGATAGCACGTTCATATGGCCTGTCAATTCAACCAAGGGCAAATCACCTAAGAGTTTAGATCTAAGAAAATCGTCTTAAAATGAGATAAAAAATTTGTCATTGGCATTGCGGTTTTATGTCTGACTAAGTGTTGAGAACACCGCACTTGTTCTTTATACACAATCCAAATCAAAAACAAATTGGCCTGTTTTGAACTGGCCCAATTTCAAAAACAGGAATGTCACATGCTGAGTATGCTTCGAAACGCGACCAAAGGCTGGGTAGCAAAAACCCTACTCGTATTATTGGTTGCCAGTTTTGCCGTATGGGGCGTGTCCGGTTCCATGTTACAAAGCAGCGGCAGCTCGGTGATATCGGTTGGCGACACCAATGTTGGGCAAGTGGAATACCGCCTTGCTTATGACCGTCAACTTGACCAAGTCCAGCGGCAGATCGGCAGCAGAATTACGCGAGAGCAAGCAGATAGCTTTGGTGTTGGCACAAATGTCCTGACCCAATTGGTAAGCGGAGCACTACTTGATGAAAGTGCGAACGACATGGGATTGAGCCTGTCCAAAGACAAACTGGCTACCATGATTGGCGAAGACGCTTCTTTCCGTGATGCAACAGGACAATTTTCAAGAGCTCAGCTTCAACAAGTTTTACGTTCCGTTGGAATGCGAGAAGATGAATATATCCAAACACGCAAAGCCGTCGCCGTCAGAAACCAGATCATTGAAGGCACTGCTGGTGAAATAAGTCTGCCGGATGCTTATTGGAAGCTTTTGGGTAAATTCCAGTCCGAAGAACGCAAGTTCGAATTTGTTGAACTAACCGACAAAGACATTGCGCCAATCGCTGACCCTACCGACGATGCGTTGAAAACATATTACGAAGCCAATCTTGAAAATTATATGGCTCCCGAATTTCGTAAGCTGAACATCGTTACATTGCAGGCATCTGACATTGCTGATGAAGCAGCCGTTACCAAAGAAGAGATTGAGGCTGATTACGAAGCTCGCAAAGCAGGCTTTTCCAGTGCCGAAAAGCGCACGATTGAACAATTGGTATTCACAGACCCCGCTAAAGCAGATGCTGCAGTAGAAGCATTGAATTCGGGCAAGACCTTTGACGAGATTGTTGCATCAGAAGGTAAAACAGCGGCCGATATCGCTTTGGGTACTTTGGCAAAGGATGCCATTCCTGACACCAAAATTGCAGACGCTGTTTTTGCCCTTGAGCCTAACCAGCCAAGTGAGCTTGTGGACGGATTGTTCGGTAAGGTTCTCTTGCGTGTCACTGCGATTGAAGCTGGTGAAACTAAACCACTTAGCGAAGTTGAGGCTGAAATTCGAAAAGCCATCGCGCTTACCACAGCGGCCAATGATATTTTTGAAACCCATGACAAGTTGGAAGACGAGCGCGCTGCTGGTGAACCACTGGCCAATGCTGCTGAAGCAGCCAATCTGAAAATGCGCATCGTTGAAGCGGTAGACCGCACTTCGCGTGATCCAGAAGGCAACATCATCAATGATTTGCCTCAATCACGTGAATTGCTTGCAGCGGCCTTCGATACAGATGAAGGCGTTGAGGCTGATCCAATCTCATTGGGCACCAATGGTTTTGTCTGGTTTGAAGTTGCTGGCATTACGGCTGAGCGTCAAAAAACCTTTGAGGAAGTATTAGACAACGTCAAATCCGACTGGTTGGCTGAAGAAACGTCCAAAGCAGTTGAAGCGCTTGCCGAGTCTGTTCGTGGAAAAGTGGCTTCAGGCGAAGCGTTCAACGCTGTAATTTATGAATTACTACCGTTTGTTGAAAACGCACCATTGCGAATTGCACAACAAACCCCTGCTGTGAAGCGCAATGGAACGGCAATTGGCCTTCCCCAACAGGCAATTAGTTCCGGCTTTAACATTCCTAAGGGAGATGCGATCATTGTACCAGGTGAAAGCGGAACAAGCAGAATCGTTGCAATGGTTTCAGACGTTCAGGCTGGCGAAACAACGTCTATCACGGATGAAGAAAAAACCCAGTTCAACACATTGCTAAGCGATGATGTCGTCAACCAGTTGATTGCGCGTATCCAACAGGACCAAAACGTTGAGATCAACCGTCAGGCCATTGAAGCTGCTCTAAGCTACAATTCTGGATATTAATATAGGAATGGTTTTGTGAGTAATCTCAAAGACTATATTGCGAAAGTTGCAGATGGAAACAGTCTGACAAGTGATGAAACACAGTCGGCTTTTTCCATATTGATGTCGGGTGATGCCACTCCTTCACAAATCGGCGGATTTCTCATGGCGCTTCGTGTGCGCGGTGAAAGCGATGATGAATTTGTGGGTGCTATTCGGGCCATGCGCGCGAAAATGCTCACCGTTGATGCCCCAGATGGAGCCATCGACATTGTGGGAACAGGCGGCGATGCCAAAGGCTCGTTAAACGTTTCAACCGCTACAGGCTTGGTCGTCGCGGGTTGTGGTGTCAAAGTCGCAAAACATGGCAACCGCGCCTTATCTTCAAAATCTGGAGCTGCTGACGTTTTGATCGCTCTTGGTGTAAATCTCGATCTGTCACCGGACCAGATTAGCGATTGCATCAATGAAGCAAATATAGGCTTTATGTTCGCCCCCGCCCACCACTCGGCGATGCGTTTTGTTGGCCCTGCTAGAGCAGAGCTTGGCACCAGGACTATTTTTAATTTACTTGGCCCCATGTGTAACCCCGCTGGTGTAAAGCGCCAATTGCTCGGCGTATTCTCACCAAAATGGTTGATCACTGCAGCAAAGGTTTTGCGTGAGCTTGGCTCTGAGAAGGTTTGGGTCGTGCATGGGGATGGCTTTGATGAAATGACCATAACCGGCGAAACCCATATTGCTGAACTTTCAGATGGTAAAGTCTTGCCCAAGGAAGTCACGCCAGTTGACTTCGGTTTCAAGGTGCAATCTGCTGATGCCATCGCCGGCGGAGATGCGTCTTATAACGCAAAAGCACTGACTGATTTACTCAATGGCGTTCCTTCCGCCTATCGCGATATGGTGTTGATGAATGCTGCATCATCTTTGGTGATCGCAGATAAAGCCAGTGATCTGATGGATGGCGTTCAAATTGCATCTAAAGCGATCGATGAGGGAAAAGCCAAAGCCGCTCTCGATCAGTTGGTGATTTCCAGCAATCGCGGGAATTCCTGACCAATGGCAGATATCCTTCAAAAAATCGAAGCCTATAAGCGCCAAGAAATTGCAGCGGCCAAAGCCAAACATTCTATCGCTGATCTTAAGGCATTGATTTACGAGCAAAGCAAACCTCGCGGATTTGCCAATGCTCTCAAAGCAAAAATTTCAGCAGGGCAATATGCCTTGATTGCTGAAATCAAAAAGGCCAGCCCGTCAAAAGGATTGATCCGCGAGGATTTCAATCCGCCCGTATTGGCAAAAGCCTATGAAAATGGCGGGGCAGCCTGTCTGTCTGTTTTAACAGATCAACCTTCGTTTCAAGGTTCTCCTAGCTTTTTAACCGAGGCACGCGATGCGGTTTCCATTCCGGCACTGCGCAAAGATTTTATGTTCGAACCCTACCAATGCTATGAAGCGCGCGCTTGGGGCGGTGATTGTATTTTGATCATCATGGCAGCTTTGACAAATGAAGAAGCCAAAGCGTTGGAAGAAAAAGCTTTTGAACTTGGCATGGATGTATTGATCGAAGTCCATGACGAACCAGAAATGGAACGCGCCCTAACCCATTTGAAATCTGAATTGATCGGCGTGAACAATCGTAATTTGAAAACCTTCGAGACAGATATCGCAACAAGCGAACGTTTGGCATCTATGGTTCCATCAGGAAAACTTTTAGTTGGTGAAAGCGGCCTGTCGACTTCTTCAGATTTATCAAGAATGGCCCGTTCAAATATCAGAACATTCCTCATCGGTGAGAGCCTGATGCGCCAACAGGACGTGGAATCAGCCACCAAAGCACTGCTGGCAAATCCGGCGAAAGCAGCCTGATATGGCAGATAAACTTTCCCATATCACAGACGCTGGCGATGCCCATATGGTGGATGTTGGCGAAAAGGATACAACCTCTCGCTCTGCATCTGCGACAGGCTCCATCGTGATGGATCCTGATACGCTTGCAATGATTTTGGATGGCAATGCCAAAAAAGGCGATGTGCTTGCTACGGCCCGCATTGCAGGCATTATGGCTGCCAAGAAAACATCAGACTTAATTCCACTCTGTCATCCGCTGGCATTGGACAAAGTATCCGTGGACATTGTGCCTGATAAAGAATTGCCAGGACTGCGCGTGACGACAACAGCCAAGCTAACCGGCAAAACAGGCGTTGAAATGGAAGCGCTAACGGCGTGTTCCGTTGCTTTGTTGACAATCTATGACATGGCCAAGGCCGTTGATCGCGGAATGCAGATCAATGATATCAAAGTTGTTGAAAAATATGGCGGCAAATCCGGCCACTGGTCTCAAAGCGAAACTGGTTCGCTGGAACGCAAAGGTAGTTGAGTTGGCAGGTGCAGATCCCAATATTTTGCATCATGGTCTGGTCCCCGCGCCTAAGGCTTTGCAGCTTGTGTTGGAAGATGTGGAACCAGTTGGTAGCGAGCGCATTGATCTAGCCTCTGCAAGCAATCGTGTCTTGGCTGAAGACTTAAAGGCGAAGCGCACCCAACCTCCTTTTCCAGCCTCAGCGATGGATGGCTATGCAATTCGCCATAGCGATTTAATCGGGAATGAAACCGTTCTCAATTTAATAGGAGAAACGGCTGCAGGACATCCTTTTGACGGAAGTGTTGGTAAAGGAGAGTGCATACGTATTTTCACAGGCGCACCAGTTCCTGATGACTGTGACACAATTATTATTCAGGAAAATGTTCGCGCAGATGGTGATCTTATTACCATTCTTGAAACCGCTGACCTCGGAAAATTTGTGCGTCAGGCAGGTTTGGATTTCCAACAGGGTCAAACATTGCTGACAAGAGGAACTGTCCTTGATCCGCAAAGCCTTTCATTAGCTGCAAGTATGAATCATCCTGTCGTAGAGGTTTATCAAAAGCCGAAGATCGCCATCATAGCGACTGGCGATGAACTTGTGTTGCCCGGACAAGCAGCTAAATCTGGTCAAATCATTGCGTCCAACACATTCGGTGTCGCGGCGATTGCTGCAGATGCTGGCGCTGAAGTAGACAATCTAGGAATTGCTCTTGATACAATCGAAGCGCTCCAACAAAAAATATCCCAAGCATTGGAAAATGGTGCTGATCTTATTGTGACTTCCGGCGGCGCATCGGTTGGCGATCATGATCTTGTCAAACCAGTGATGGAAAGTTTCGGCTTTGTTTTCTCCTTTGTGAAAATCGCCATGAGACCGGGAAAGCCCGTCATCTTTGGCAAAGCTGAAATAGGAGGCAAAACGCGACGCTTTTTTGGCCTTGCGGGAAATCCGGTTTCCAGCCTTGTATCCAGCCACATTTATTTGCGTCCTTTAATCCGTTTGTTAGGCGGATATCCAGCCCAAACGGTTCAGCCTGTTACGGCGATATTCGATTGTGACTTGCTTGCGAATGACGAACGCGAAGACTATATGCGCGGCATTGCAAGGCGTGGAAAAAATGGAGAGATACTTGTTGCTCCATTTCCCAAACAAGATAGTTCCATGTTGGCTACGCTGGCAAAAGCGGATTGCCTGATTATTAGAGCAATCAAAGCACCAAGTGCCAAAGTAGGTGAAGCAACACAGGTAATCATGTTGCGGGATATTTGAGTTGCGCCCTACTCCAAAAGATTACGTTTTTCTATGCGGTGCGCATTTTGATCAGATCATGCGGTTGAACCAGCCAGCCGTGATGGGTGTCTCCAATCCCGCAAAAATTGAAAACATCCCCGGCGGTTCCGCTCTCAATTCTGCCAGCACAGCATCAGCACTTGGATTAAACGTTACCTTACTTAGCCCCATAGGCGATGACCTAAACGGCCAGCATCTTGTAGAAATCTGCAAACAAAGGAATATCCGCTCCGCACTTATTCAAACCAATGAACAACCAACAGGAAACTACACGGCTATTTTCGAACCGCTTGGTGATATCGTCATAGGTGCTTCAGATCTGGCAATTTACAACGTGATTGATAACGATTGGATAAAGAGACATTTAAGCGAACATCTAAAAAACGATATGGGCCTCTTTCTAAATGCAAATCTTGAAGAGTCTTTATTGTTAGCTAGTGCTGACAAAGCAAGCTTCTTGGCAGCCGCAACAATTTCACCTGCAAAAGCCCGCCGACTTCTTCCAATATTAGGCCAGGTAGACTGCCTATTTACTAATCTAGGTGAAGCCCGGATTTTATCTGGCCATGATCATTCTAACGCCCATGAGCTCGCAGCTTGGGCAATCAATCAAGGTGCTTCAGCTGGAACCATATCTCAAGGCGCAGATAGATTGATCTATTGGCATGATGGTAAAATTGGTGAAGTCATACCACAAAAAATTGAAAACTTGATGGATGTAAATGGCGCTGGCGATGCGTTAGCGGGAGCAGTTCTTGCCGCATTGGCTTTTGGTAAAACTTTTCCTGATGCGGTTTCTTTCTCCAATCAAGTTGCAGCCTATTCCCTAACCCATGACGGCCCGTTCAGCCCCAAGCTGGCCGTGGAAGGACCAAAACTGAAATGACGTCTATATTAAAAATTTCACCTGAAATAGAATCAGCACTCAAAAAGAAAATGCCTGTGGTGGCTCTCGAATCGACCATCGTTACCCATGGCATGCCTTGGCCACAAAACTTAGAAACCGCCCAACAAGTTGAACAGGATGTCCGCGATAATGGCGCTATTCCAGCAACTATAGCTGTATTCGATGGCTTCATTCACATTGGTCTCAGCAAAGAGCAGCTGGAATGGCTGGCAAAATCGAAAAATTCCATGAAGCTTTCGCGTGCAGACCTTGCTTATGCTTTGTCAAAAAAACGGATTGGCTCGACCACAGTTGCGGCTACCATGATGGCCGCTGAATTGGCAGGCATTCAGGTTTTTGCAACAGGCGGCATCGGAGGTGTCCACAAAGGCGCTGAAACCAGTTTCGACATATCAGCAGATCTGAATGAACTTGGACGCACCAATGTCATCACTGTGTGCGCTGGCGCAAAAGCAATTCTGGATATTGAAAAAACCGTGGAAGTCTTGGAGACTGAAGGCGTTCCTGTTATCGGCTATCAAACAGATGAGTTGCCAGCGTTCTGGTCGCGCCAAAGCGGCGTAAAAGCCCCTCTTCGCCTTGATGCCCCTGAAGCCATCGGAGAATTATGGAAAATGCGTCGCGCCATCAACCAACATGGCGCCATGCTGGTTACCAATCCCGTCCCAACCGAAAGCGAAATTCCTGCTAGCGAAATTGCAAGTTTCATCAATACAGCTATCAAAGAAGCAGACGCACGCGGGATTAGCGGTAAAAAAGTAACGCCGTTTCTTTTGGGGCACATGTTTGAGATTACAAATGGCCGTTCTCTGGTTACAAACATAGCTTTGATCAGAAACAACGCACAACTTGCTGCGCAAATAGCCAAACATTGTTGAATGCTATCCTCGAAGTCTAGGAACAGACTTTGTTTTTAAAACAAATCAGGTCATGATGGTTCCAAGGAGAATTACTAAACCATGGAAACCGCCTATTTAATGTTGTCACTCAAGATGAAATCGCTTTGGTTTTATCTTTATAATCCATGGACGATGTATCAACTGGGCATCATTCTGGTCGCGTTTTTCGCTGCAAAAAAATTGGCCGATTATCTTGAGCCAAAATTCGAAGATAGAATACGTGAGATCAAAGGTAATCTAGACCTTTTACGCGTTTTGGTGGCTTTCCTCAGGCGGTTGGAATGGGTGTTTTTCATCCCATTGGCAATGATTTCGTCTGCAATTATCAAACAAAATACTTGGCCTTCACGCGCCTGGATCATTGATGTTGCAATAGACCTCGCCGCGGCTTGGTTCATCATTGCGGTGTTCTCTAGGATTATACGAAGTCGTTTCCTTGCACGCTCATTAACCGTAATCGGTTGGACCGTAGCTGCAATGAGCATCACAGGAATTCTGGGAACTGTGACCGTGGGGTTGGACAGCATCGCTTTAACACTCGGCGATTTTCGTCTATCAGTCCTGTCTGTTCTCAAAGGTATCTTTCTGTTGGTCAGTTTGATTTGGCTGGCCTCGTTCACAGGCAATTTTGCAGACACACGTATTCAAAAAATTGAAGACCTGACGCCGTCTTTGCGGGTTTTAATTGGTAAATTCATCAAGATTGGATTGATGATCATTGCCCTTGCGCTGGCTTTATCAGCCATTGGCATCGACTTAACTGCCCTAACCGTTTTCTCCGGTGCAGTCGGTGTTGGTTTGGGCTTTGGTCTTCAAAAAGTCGTCTCAAACTTTATTTCTGGCATAATTATTCTGCTTGATAAGTCGATCAAGCCTGGGGACACAATATCTCTGGGAGAAACATTTGGCTGGATCCGCGAATTGCGCGCCAGATTTGTTTCCGTCATCACCCGCGATGGCAAAGAATATCTTATTCCAAATGAGGATCTCATCACGCAACAGGTGGTCAATTGGTCATTTTCTGACGACTTGGTGCGTATCGATGTACCCTTCGGCGTTTCCTACGACAGCGACCCTCATGAAGTCATCAAGTTGGCACTTGAACCCTTGGCCGATATTTCAAGAGTGAGTAAACGCAAGGCGCCGGTTTGCTGGATGACTGAATTTGGCGATTCATCCATCAACTTTGTTTTGAGATTTTGGATTAAAGATCCGCAAAATGGCCTAACCAATATTCGCGGAACGGTGTTAATTGCACTTTGGGATCAATTCAAAGCCAATGGCATCGGCATTCCGTTCCCGCATCGCGAGATTATTATTAAACAACCAGAAAAAATGATAATTGAAAAAGCCCCTAAACGGGCGAAAGCTCAAGCGAAGAAGCCCGAGCGATAAACATCGAGCTCAAGCTGATTAATCTGATGAAGCAATATTTCCAACGCTATCGGGAATCATGGAAGCCATGACAATAGATGAAAAAAAGCTGACTTTTAATAAGATGCGTAACATTCGATTTAACTCCTTGAGCCTGCTCCTTAAAGAGGCGCTTTACGGCAAAAGTATGGAACTAATAAAAACAAATGATCCCAGCCTCATAGGACAGTGATTTTTCTGCTTATCTTAGAATAGTACTTTGTTAGGGTTAAATTGAAGGCAATAAACACAGTTAACAAATGGTTGCTGTCTATTGATCGAAGTCGAGGATTTTCAAATTTCTTAAATCAGCGATATCGTTAACGCCAAGCTGGATCATATTATTCTCAAGATCCGCTTTCAAAATATCAACAACATGATCACCGCCCACCTGCCCCATGGCAGCGGCACCATATAAAAACGGTCTTCCGGCAAAAACATAATCAGCCCCAAGCGCCAACGCCCTCAGAACATCCAGACCAGTGCGAACACCACTATCAAACAATATTTTCACTTTGCCGTTCACCGCATCAGCTATCTCCGGCAAAACGGATATAGAAGCAGGAGCACCGTCAAACTGACGTCCGCCATGATTGGAAACAACTATGGCATCCATGCCATGTTCAATGGCTTGCTTTGCATCAGCAACATCCAGCAAGCCTTTGATCACAATTGGACCTTTCCAAATCTCACGAAAACGAATGAGATCTTTCCAGATATAGGCGCCGCCCATTCTTTGCGATGCAATAAACTTGGTCAGTTCGCGCATATCTTCGGAGCTGGCATATTTTTGCAACATACGGAATGCAGGTTTTCCATGTTTCAGCGTTGCCAGCGCCCAAGCAGGACGTTTGGCAACTTCCATTAGAAACTGCGGCGTGATCTTCGGCGGCACTCGCAACCCGGCCCGTCTTTGTCGTTCGCGCATACTAGGAATTGGAACATCTACAGTGATCACCAACGTGGAGAAACCTGAATCAGCTGCGCGCTTTAAAAGGTCCTCGTTGATCTTCCAATCGGCAAATGTATAAAGCTGAAACCATGCATTTTTCTGGGCAATCTTGCCAACGCTTTCCGGCGTTTCGCATCCAACCGTACTTAGACAATAAGGAATGTTCTTTTTTCGCGCGGTTTCTGCCAGCATCAACTCAGCACCTGGCCACATTAACCCTGTCATGCCGACTGGCGAAATACCAAAAGGCAAATCATATTCGTTACCAAACAAACTTGTATTCAGTTTGATCTTGTCAAAACCTTTTAGCCCTTTCGGTGTGATCATCACCTTATCAAGCGCATCACGATTTCGTTGAACAGCTTTCTCAAGCCCTGTCCCGCTATCAAGATATTCCCAGGCAAAATGCGGCATGCGTCGTTTGGCAATCTGCCGCAAATCCTCGATCGCAGGATAATGCTCGATGCGTTGTTCAGGGGTCATTGTGATGTTCCTAACTTCCGAGGATCATGATCTTGCCGCTATTGGCCTTCGCCGTTAGTTTTGGCAATTGCTCATGGGCATCTACAAGAGCAACTTTGGCTGCCACCTCAGTTTTCCAAGCACCTGAACCAAATAATTGCTGAACCTTTGTGCCAGCGGCAATAGCCTTTTCTGTAGTCTGCTCGCGAAGCCATTTTGTAAGCCAAAAACCACGGATTTTCTTAGACATGAAAATAAATTGGCCGGGTTGGGTCAATGCAGGCATTTCAGTCGAAAGCTTTCCATAGATTACCCATTCGGCATGGTTTGGCATGGCAGCAAAAATATCCGATGAAGTCTGATCGGCAACAGCATCAAGAAACACAGTTGGCTTCTCATTTTGCATCAGGGTGAGCATTTCGCCCATAAAACCTTCTTTGGTATTGTTCAAAACATGAGTGGCACCAAGATCGGTCAGATGCGCCATCTGTTCATCATGGCGAACAAGCGCAATCACTTTCAATCCATCCTGCTTGGCTAGGCCAATCATCAGTTTACACAATTGGCTGGCTGCGGCAGAAAGAATAAAGCACTTCGCTCCCGTTGCTTTTACTTCCTCAACCATTGCAATAGCTGTTAGTGGATTCACATAAAGCGCAGCGGCATCATCATCTGAAACAGATGGATGAACTGGAAAACAGCTCTTTAAATCCGACAGAGCATATTCTGCCCAAGCGCCTGAACCAGTCGCGATAAAACCTACACGTTGCCCAACGAGCCCTTCGGCGCCTTCACCGGCTGCAACAACTGTTCCACAGCCCTCAAAGCCCGCAGGAGTGCCTTTGAAGCGTGGAATGCCATATTCGCCTTTGATGAAATGCAGATCAGACGGATTGACGCCTGATTGAATGACCTTGATCAACACTTGCCCGACATCAGGCTCAGGGACGTCTACAGTTGTAAAATCCAGCCACGGCTCAAGTGATGGAATAGCCGGACCTTCCGCAGTTCCTGAATAGCCATGGCCTTTGAGAATAAGAGCCTTCATTGTTGATGGAATGGTCACGCGCATCTCCTGATAAATTTTGCCGATTACGGCTTTAGAATTACTTTGCCAACCGCTTTACGGTCATGAATAAAATTGAGAGCCTCAGCAGCTTTTTCCAATGGATAAACCGCCTCAACCACTGGCTTTATTTTACCGCTAACATACCAACCCATCAGCTCCTGCATATTGGATGCAAATACTTTTGGTTCACGGGCAGTGAAACTACCCCAGAAAACGCCAGCCACTGCATAGCCTTTGACAAGGGCTAGATTAACTGCAAACTGAGGAATGGTTCCAGAGGCAAAACCAACAACCAACAAACGCCCGCCCCAAGCCATAGCGCGGGAACAAGCATCAAATGCTTCGCCGCCAACAACGTCAAAGACAACATCGGCGCCATTGCCGTCCGTGGCTTTTTTCAACTCATCTTTCAAATTGTCATAACCCAGCGCAATGTCCGCGCCGTTGTCCAAGCACACTTTTTGCTTTTCCGGTGTTGATGCAACGGCAATAACTTTCGCGCCCATGGCCTTGCCAATTTGAACCGCTGCAAGGCCTGTTAATCCCGCAGCGCCAGTCACGACCAGCGTTTCGCCGGCTTTCAACTGTCCGCGCTGTTTAAGCCCATGGTGTGAAGTTCCATACCCGCACAAAAGCGCTGTTACTTCGCCGCCATCGGCATTGGGAGGAACTAGCATCAAATTGGATGCGGGGACTTTTACTTTTTCAGCAAACGCTCCCATCAAGGCAAGCGCTGCAACGCGATCACCAATTTTGAAGCCCTCAACCTTTTCTCCCATGGCGCTTATCGTGCCGACCAGTTCCATACCTGGAACAAAGGGCGTTGGCGGTTTTGCCTGATACAAGCCTTGCACCAAAAGCCCGTCTGGAAAATTTACACCAATAGCTTCCGCATCAAGAATAACTTCATTCGGTCCGCATTTTGGCTCTTCCATATCGCCATAAACCAACCCGTTGATTGGTCCGTATTCGTTACAAATTATCGCCTTCATAAGCTCAACGCCTCAAATTTTCTGCTGGGTATATTTACGCAATTCTTCACGTGCCACTTGACGGCGATGAACCGCATCAGGTCCATCCGCAAGACGCAGTGTGCGAACATGCTTCCAAGCATTGGACAGAGACGTATCTTGTGAGACACCTTGTGCGCCAAACATCTGGACAGCTTCATCTATCACTTTCAGCGCCATCAGCGGGGCAACTACCTTAATCTGCGAAATCCACGGCGCGGCAGCACGCGGATCACCCTGATCCATCATCCAGGCAGCTTTCAAGCACAGCAGACGTGATTGCTCAATTTCCATCCGGCAATTGGCGATGATGTCATAATTGGCACCTAGATGGGCAATCGGTTTGCCAAATGCTTCACGGCGCAATGAGCGTGTACACATTTGCTCCAACGCTTTTTCCGCCTGTCCAATCGCACGCATGCAATGGTGAATACGACCAGGTCCAAGGCGGCCTTGGGATATTTCAAATCCGCGTCCTTCACCAAGCAAAAGGTTTTCGGCGGGGACGCGCACATTTGTAAATCGGATATGCATATGGCCATGAGGCGCATCATCCATACCATACACTTCCATGGCACGAAGCACTTCAACGCCTGCAGATTTGGCATCCACAAGTATCATCGAATGTTGCTGGTGTTTCTTACGTTCTTCATCAGGTGACGCAACCATAACGATGTAAACGGCACAGCGTGGGTCACCTGCCCCTGATGACCACCATTTCTCACCATTCAAAACATAGGAGTCACCATCACGAACACAAGACATTTCAATATTGGTCGCATCGGAAGAAGCAACATCAGGTTCTGTCATCAGATAGGCCGAACGAATTTTGCCTTCTAGTAGTGGCTCCAACCAACGCTTCTTATGATCATCATTGCCGTATCGTTCCAGAACTTCCATATTGCCGGTGTCTGGCGCCGCGCAGTTGAAAACTTCAGCCGCCAAATGTGATTTACCCATTTCTTCAGCAAGATAGGCATATTCAACCGTCGACAAGCCATAGCCACGCTCAGAATCTGTCAACCAGAAATTCCATAATCCGCGCTCTTTGGCATTGTCTTTCAAACCTTCCAAAATTTCTGTCTGGCGCGCTGTATATTCCCAGCGGCTGCCTTTGTTCACCTCTTCAAGATATTCGTCATCCAAAGGGATAATTTCGTCTTGAACCATGGCTTTTACTTTTTCATGGATCGGCTTCACCCGATCACTCATCCCAAGGGCCATGTTAGAATTGATTGAATCAGACATCTTTTACTCCTGAAGAGGTAGGTTTAACGGAATTGCCAGAGACACATTTGAGTGCAAATCGTGCGAACTGGTCAATGATAGTTTTTCGGCTGGTCTCGTTTTCATCATCGCGTTTTTGATACCAGATAACCGGATTATTCAAAATCGCCAAAACAGCCTTTGAGGCAAAGGATGGATTGTCGAAGGAAAAAACGCCCTGCCGGCGACCTTCTAGCAATACGTCCTGAAAGAACATCTCGTATTTTTCTCGTTCTTCCATCAACAAAGCCAACTTATCGCGCTCTTGCTGGGTTGTGCGCCCCGCCAAATGCATTTCCACGCCCTGCATAACAACGCGCTGAAAATTGATTGAATGAAGCATGTTATAAACATGGACTTCGCACATTCGAATAAACTTGTCTTTTGGAGCTGCATTGCCTTTGGCAACCGGCTCAAGCGTGCCCAGATTGATTTTCATACCTGTACGATGAACATCAAAGAACAAATCAGCTTTCGAGCGGTAATGATGATAAATCCGGCCTTTGGTAGATGACAATCGGGCTGCGACGTCATCAATGCTGGTGGCATTGAAACCTGCTTCCTTGAAACAGTCCGCTGCCGCCTGCAAAATCAACGCTTTTCCCGGATCAATATCTGCCAGTTGAACCATCGCAGAATTCGCGAGGATGTCGGCCTTATCATCTGTGTGCAGATCATAGCTCTGATCTACAGGCACTGATTTTAACGACTGACCCAAATCCATTCCTCCAAACAGCCTCTAGACATTATAGACGCAAGCATCCACACTTTGAAAAATCTTACCGAAAGTGGCTTTACGACTGACATAAAATAGGTACATACTACTCGGTATGTTGTCAATCGACGTTTAGATTTAACGGTTATAGAGACCCTAACTCGCAAGCGCATTCATCTAGGAGGATATCGTGTCAATTTTTGAAAGACTGTTTTCACTTGAGGGAAAGACCGCTCTGGTAACGGGCGGAGCAACGGGCATTGGCCGAATGATCGCCACAGGCCTGGTTATGGCTGGCGCAAATGTGATGATCGCATCTCGCAAGGCGGAAGATTGCGTCAAAGTAGCAGAAGAGATCAATGCAGAAGCCAAAGCTTCTGGCGCAAAAGGACAAGCAACCGGATTTGGTGGCAATGTGGCCAATGAAGAAGGTGTCAACGCCCTGGCAAAAGAAGTCTCAGACCGCACTGATAAACTTGATATCTTGTTTAATAATGCTGGCACATCGTGGGGCGCGCCAATTGAAGACTTCCCTTATGCAGCTTGGAGCCGGGTGCTTGATCTTAATGTCACCGGGCTATTCAACCTAACAAAACTCTTGCTTCCCTTGCTGGATAAAGCTGCTTCACCAGATAGCCCTGCCCGTGTCGTCAATCTTGGTTCGGTCATGGGAACAGCAGCGCTTGGCGATGGCGCATATTCATATTCGGCTTCCAAAGCGGCCGTGCACCACCTCACCCGTATTCTTGGCAAAGAACTGGCGCACCGCCATATCACCTTTAATGCATTTGCACCTGGGCCGTTTCCATCAAAAATGACAGCCCATGCGACAGCCACGGCTGATCAGCGAGAAGTCGTTGCAAAATCAGTTCCACTTGGGCGCGTTGGCACGCCTGATGACATTGCTGCGGCTGCAATCTATCTTTGCAGCCACGGTGGCTCTTACGTAACTGGGTGCATCTTGCCACTTGATGGCGGCATCCATGTTATGTCTGGTCCAAATCTGTTTGATGAAGCATCAAAGGTATAAACCATGAAAACTGTAAGCGCAGCCGATCTAATCTCAGGCAAAGTTAAACCTACCGGAACCTCCGAATGGGTCTTGGTGTCCCAGGAAATGATCAATACATTTGCCGACGCCACCCATGACCATCAGTTCATTCATGTGGATGAAGAAAGAGCAAAAGCTGAAACGCCTTTTGGTGGGACCATTGCCCATGGCTTTTTGACCCTATCACTCCTTTCAGGTTTTGTAGTTGAGGCCCTTCCCCGGGTTAGCGAAGCCCGCATGGGGATCAATTATGGTTTTGAAAAAATCCGCTTTCTGATGCCCGTAAACTCAGGAAAACGCGTTCGCGGTCACTTCAAATTAATGGAGTGTAATGAGCGCAAGCCAGGCGAAATACTCTCCAAATATGAAGTCAGCGTCGAGATTGAAGGATCGGACAAACCGGCTTTGATCGCTGAATGGTTAGGCCTAACTCTCTTGAACTCGTAAGACAAAACAGGAAATCCAATGACAATTCGATTTGATGGACAAGTGGCGATTGTAACAGGCGCAGGAAACGGCCTTGGCAAAAGCCATGCAATGGAACTGGCTAAACGCGGCGCAAAGGTCGTCGTCAACGACTTTGGCGGCGCGCGTGATGGCACAGGCGGATCTTTATCCCCGGCAGAAGAAGTGGTGAAAGAAATTGAAGCTGCTGGTGGCGAAGCAATGGCCAACGGTGCCAATGTTGCGAGCTATGAAGACTGCCAAAAGATGATCGCTGATGCTGTCGCCAAATGGGGCCGTGTTGACATTCTCATCAACAATGCAGGTATTTTGCGCGACAAGAGCTTCGGTAAGATGGAAATCAGCGATTGGAACTCTGTTGTTGCCGTTCATCTAGGCGGTTCTGCCAATTGCTCCCTCGCCGTTTGGAACCAAATGAAAGAGCAAGGCTATGGCCGCATTTTGATGACTACATCGACCTCTGGTGTTTACGGCAATTTCGGCCAGGCAAATTATGGCGCTGCAAAAATGGGCGTTGTAGGTCTTATGAACACACTATGCATCGAAGGCGCAAAAAACGACATACGTATCAATTGCGTTTCTCCAACTGCAGCCACCCGCATGACCGAAGACATCATGACAGAGGAAATGTTGGTTGCGCTCGATCCAAAATTTGTAACACCTGCTGCCGTTTATCTGGTGAGTAAGGACGCGCCAAACAGAACCGTTATGTTTGCTGGCGCTGGAACCTATTCAAAGATGGAAGTGCGCGAGAGCAAAGGCCTTTATATTCCTGAAGAAGATCGCAATGCGGATACGATCGCTGCAGAGTTCGACAAAATCGCTGATATGTCAGACCCAAGTGTCTATCTGTCAGGTACAGAGCATGTTTCCAAAATCCTCACCAATGCACAAAAAGCTTAAGATCAAAACATCATTCAATATTGATTGAACTTACAAAACCATAAGGAAAAACCCATGCGTTCAGCAGTTATCGTTTCCACAGCAAGAACCCCGATTGGAAAAGCCTATCGCGGTGCTTTCAACGACACGCAAGCACAAGCCTTAGGCGGCCATGCAATTGCCCATGCAGTTGAAAGAGCCGGCATAGACAAAGGCGAAATCGACGACGTGGTTATGGGAGCGGCCATTCAACAAGGTTCTACCCATATGAATATGGCTCGCCAATGCGCCATGCGAGCTGGATTGCCGACTTCAGTTGCTGGCATGTCATTAGACCGACAATGTGCCTCAGGGCTTATGGCAATAGCGACTGCCGCCAAACAGATTACGGGCGATGGAATGAACGTAACCGTTGGCGGCGGACTTGAATCAATTTCCCTTACCCAAAACGATAAAATGAATATGTATCGCAGCGTCGATCCGTGGCTCATGGAAAATATGCCTGCTTTGTATATGAGCATGCTTGAAACGGCAGAAGTTGTATCTGCTCGATATGGCATTTCTAGAGATGTTCAAGACGAATATGGTTTACAGTCACAAATGCGCACAGCGGCGGCTCAAGCTGCCGGAAAATTTGATGATGAAATCGTACCGATGAAAAGCATCATGAAAGTGCAGGACAAAGAAACAAAAGAAATCTCCGATGTTGAAGTTACCTTGGACAAAGACGAAGGCAATCGCCCTTCCACAACACTTGAAGGACTGCAAAGCCTTTCGCCCGTTTTCAAAGGTGGCAAGCAAATCAAAGAAGGCGCATTCATCACCGCTGGTAACGCTTCACAACTATCTGATGGCGCTTCAGCTTCCGTTTTAATGGAAGAAAAAGAAGCAGAAAAGCGCGGTATAAAACCGCTTGGCCGTTATGTTGGTATGGCAGCAGCTGGCTGTGATCCAGATGAAATGGGCATTGGCCCCGTATTCGCTGTGCCAAAGCTTTTGAAAGCCAATGGTTTGAAGGTGGATGATATCGGCCTTTGGGAGCTCAATGAAGCTTTCGCTGTCCAGGCTCTATATTGCCGCGATAAACTGGGCATCGATCCTGAGAAATATAACGTCAACGGTGGGGCCATTTCTGTTGGCCATCCTTATGGAATGTCAGGCGCTCGTATGACGGGTCATGCGCTGATTGAAGGTAAAAGACGCGGTGCGAAATACGTGGTTGTAACCATGTGCGTTGGTGGCGGAATGGGCGCAGCAGGACTATTCGAAGTCTATTGATCGCTCAAAATATCGTTTTCAAAAGGCCAGGCACTTACAGCCTGGCCTTTTTCTTTCTGAATTCCAAATATCTCTCATTCATGGATTTGAAGGCAGCGATAATCTGATCCCACTTGGCATCGAGGAAATCCTGAGCATTTTTCGGCAATGAAACCAATTTGTTTTGCCACAAAAACCAACACGCAAACAAGATCAGCAGACTTGGTAAAATATAAAGCCAAATCAGTAGGTTCAAGTCATCTCCTGATGCATTTTGAAATCCAAATCCTACAGCACGTGTGGAGAGCAATAGTGTTGTTGCAACTGCAACAGCATTGCTATGGCCCTGCCTGCTGGACCGCGCCTGACCTGTGAATGCCAACAACACCAGAACATTGGCAAATGGCCACAACATCTCTGAAAAACGTTCATGGACCTCAATAACAAATTCATCAGGGCGTTTTTTATAAACCGGATCGTCAGGATCAAAATTTAATAATTCATAAGTCGTTCTTGCTTTTGCCCGTCGCGTGATCTCAGCATTTTGCGACCCCATAGACGCCATATCAATCACATAGGACTGATAGCGAATGATCGATGACGATCCGTCCTTGGCGCTGGACTGCTGTATTTCACCATCTTCCAAAAGCAATAAAGATTGGTCACCTTTGCGTGCGACAACGCCCCTCTTGGCGATATACAACATAGCATTATCGGGGTCACGATCATCTGAAATCAACAACCCATTCAAAGAGCCATCAGGATTGCGGTTTTTGATATGAACCATCAATCCTTTGTCCATTTTGCTGAATACACCTTCACGCAAAATGACATTGATCAGATCAGCATTTTTGGAAGAGGTTTCAATCCGCAGCTGGGTCGTTGATAGCGGCATGATGAAATGGCCAACCAGGCCTGTGAATATCGAAAATAGCAGTGTCAAAACAAAAAATGGCTTAACAATCACACGGTTGGATGCACCACTTGCATTGATCACCACCAGCTCAGAATTGGCATTGAAATAATTGATGGTGTTAGCTGTCGCCAGAAGTAATGCAATCGGGATTACAGCCAATAAAAGCCCGGGAATAGCAAGAAACGTAATCTTGAAATAAGCCAAGATTGATTGTCCGCTAGAAGTGACGAGGTCAATGCGAGAAAAAACCTGAATAATCCAGATTACCCCAGCCAAAGCCAAAAGCGTTACAACAGCGGCAAACGCAACCCTGCGAAAAATATACCATTCCAGTAGTTTCATTAGTTCCCCGTCTGCCCACTAGCAATTCGGCATGCGTTCCTAATACATTCTTTCAAACTTTTGTCTATTCTAGGGCGAAACAGAAAAGAACGGGAAACATCACCCAGAGCTGCAATTGGCTTGACCTTTGACGTTAACACCGTCAAATTTTAAAAATCAGAACGTGGATTCACTGGGATATTCTATGAGCGCACCTGTCAACAATCTGGATAATGAAGCACTCGAACCTTGGCTCGATCAGCATGTTTCCGGTTTTCATGATTTGATGGAAATAAAGAAGTTCGAGGGCGGCCAGTCTAACCCTACTTTTCTGATTACAGCTCAAAGCGGAAAATATGTGCTTCGTGCGAAACCCCCCGGTGATCTTCTTAAATCCGCGCACCAGGTAGACCGCGAATACCGGGTAATGAAAGCTTTGGCTGGAACCGGAGTACCTATTCCAAAGGTCCACGCGTTGAGCGATGAAGACAGTCCAATCGGGCGCATGTTTTTCGTGATGGAATTTTTGGATGGTCACATATTTTGGGATCCGGCTTTGCCTGAAATTCATGAGAACCATGGCGAAGCAGCGCCTGAGCGCCGCCATTTAATTTATGATCGAATGAATGAAGCCTTGGCAAAGCTCCACCAAGTAGATGTGAATGAAGCCGGTCTATCGGATTTTGGAAAGCCCGGAAGTTACTTTGAACGCCAGGTTGGCCGCTGGACCCAGCAATATGATGCGAGCGAAGTTGAGCCAAACAAAGACATTAGAAGACTGATTGAATGGCTGGGCAAGAACATGCCTCCCGATGATGGACAGGTCAGTTTGGTCCACGGAGATTATCGCCTCGATAATATGGTCTTCAGCCATGACGCCCATGAAATTATTGGTATTCTCGATTGGGAATTATCAACGCTTGGCCATCCGCTTGCAGATCTTGCATATCAGTGCATGCAATGGCGCTTGCCCCATCAGGGCGGATTTCGTGGTTTGGGTGGAATAGACAAAGCCGCTTTGGGCATTCCATCTGAAAAGGATTATGTAGCAGCCTACTGCAAACGCAGAAACCTATCAGGCATTGATAACTGGCATTTTTACGTGGCGTTTTGCTTCTTCCGCCTCGCGGCAATTTTGCAAGGCGTTTACAAACGCTCTTTGGATGGTAATGCGTCTAATCCGGAAAAGGCCAAACAATACGGCATTGCGGTTCCAATCTTGGGTCACCTAGCAATGGAAATGATCGACAAAGGCGAATGAACTAAGACTAGATACACTAGGTTCCTACGCTCTTGTGAAACTAACCAGATGATTGATCCGTAGTTACTATATGGACTTGGCAGTAGGAGGCTCGAATGACTTTCAAAATTCACAAAACGAATGTGATAACAGCAATCATTGGTTTGGCTATGTTTGTTATAGCGGCCCTCCTCACCTCCCAAGCCCATGCCCAAGAAGTGAACGTTGGTCCGAGCGAAACCGCGGGTACCCAATCTGTAGTAAGAGACCAGCTCAACGCTTTCAAAGCGGGAGACACCCTACGGGCATACTCCCACGCTGCGCCGAATGTGAAAAAAATTTTTCCATCTGTTGATAGGTTTTCATCAATGGTCAAACAGGGTTATGGCGCGATCTGGCAGTCGGACAGTTTTGTCTTTGGCCGCAATACAATCGTCAACAATGAGATTTACCAAGAGGTCATCATCACCGACCCTAGCGGTAAACAATGGCAGGCGGTCTATACCTTGAAACAGCAGGAAGACGGTTCTTGGAAAATCACAGGCGTAAAAATGGATCCTTACAGGGGTGCAACGACTTAATGTAAATCAACACGCAATTGATTTAGCCCACGAAAAGCCCAGCCTGAAAACCTGGAATCGTTCTGTCCACTAATCTTGATATCAGGGAACTTTTCAAACAGTTTGGGCAACCCAACACCTGCTACCAATGCACGTGAAATCCATGCGCCTGCACAAAAATGTGGCCCTGCCCCAAATGCGATGCTTTTCGCAGTGTCCTGACGAATATCAAAAATATCTGGTTTGGCGAAGCAATCCTCATCCCTATTGGCAGAACCGAACATTAAAAAAGCCCGCTGGCCCTCTATAAAATCAATATTATTATAGGTGAAATCCTCATTGATCCTGCGCGGTGACATACCAATTGGTGCCATCCAACGGCTATATTCTTCAAATACCTGCATCCAGCCAATGGTTTTTGAGCGGACGATGTCCATTTGATCAGAATGCTCAAGCAAAGCCCATACACATCCGGCTATCGCATCGCGTTGCTCATTTTGCCCGCCGCTGATAGCCAGTTTGATATTGGCTCTAATACTGGATTCCGGCAAATCACTACCAAGAAGCACCGACAACATACTTTGATCAGGCCCGCGTTTTAAGGCTTCCATGCGCTCGGTGATGGCCGCATCGATTTCAGCCGTTGCCGTATTGCAGCGCTTTTCAATCTCTTTGTCACCTGCATAATTCGCGATCCCGTCTATCATCGACTGAGACCATCGATCCATATCCCACCAGTCGGCTTGCATAAGTCCGGTAACAATTTTCAACGCGCCGGAAGATAAACGCATGGCATAATCAGCAACCACATCCATTTCGTTTTGCTTGAATAGTTCGTCCAGAATTTCATCAGCCAAAGTCTCAAATTGTTGCTGCCATTGATTGGCAACGGTTTTTGGCGAAATCGTTGGAAAGATTGCCTTTCGCTCATGCATATGGGCATCGCCATCTTTGCGCATCATGTTTTCACCCATGAGAACTGTCATCAATCCACCGGGCTGAGAAGATGCAAAAACCTCAATATTCTTTTCGCAGATAAAGATATCATCGCGTTTGTTAAGCAACACCGCATCTAACTGAGGCACATAACAAATTGGTACTTTCGCCCGCATCTCTTTCAAAAACGGATACGGATCTTTAGAAAACTCTACAAGGTCAATGTCGTATGCAGGTGGCTTCATGGGATGAGCCTAACACGCATTTACAAAGGTGCAAGATCGCCTTTTTCCCATGCCGCTTTTGTTTCGGCTATGAAATCCGAGAAACGACCAGCCTCAATGGCGTCGCGCATGCCTTGCATCAGATATTGATAGTAAGCGAGGTTGTTCCAAGTGAGCAACATGCCACCCAGCGCCTCGTTACACTTCACAAGATGGTGCAGATAAGCCCGCGAATAATTGTTGGTGGCAAGGCAATTGCTCTCATCATCCAGGGGACGATGATCTTCCGCATGGCGGGCATTCTTCAAGTTTATTTTGCCAAAACGCGTATAGGCTAGCCCGTGCCGCCCTGCCCGTGTTGGCATGACGCAGTCAAACATTTCTACTCCGCGTGCCACCGACTCGATCAAATCATCTGGCGTACCAACACCCATCAAATAACGGGGTTTATTTTCCGGCATGGCTGGACAAGTCACATCCAACGTCCGCAACATCACCTCTTGCGGTTCACCTACCGCAAGGCCGCCGATTGAGTAACCCTTCAAATCCATGGCTGCCAAAGCAGTAGCCGACTTAACGCGCAATTCCAGATCATCGCCGCCTTGGACAATACCAAACATCGCTTTGCCCGGTTGGTCACCGAAGGTTTTTGCTGAACGCTCAGCCCAGCGCAGCGAAAGCTCCATTGCCCGTTGGATCTCTTTGCGCTCGGCAGGAAGCGCGATGCACTCGTCCAACTGCATTTGAATGTCAGAACCGAGCAGGTCTTGTATTTCGATTGAGCGCTCTGGTGACATGAAGAATTTCTGACCGTCCACATGGGATTTGAATGTAACGCCGTCTTCGGTCAGTTTACGCAAGGCCGACAACGACATGACCTGAAAGCCACCAGAATCGGTCAAGATTGGTCCCGACCAACGGGCAAATTCATGCAAGCCACCTAATTTAGCAACGCGTTCAGCTCCCGGACGAAGCATCAGGTGATAGGTATTGCCAAGGATGATATCCGCACCAAGTTCCTTTACCTGATCCATATACATGGCTTTGACAGTACCTGCAGTCCCAACAGGCATAAATGCAGGCGTGCGAATGGTCCCGCGCGGCATGGTGATTTCACCCCGCCTCGCCTTGCCGTCTTTAGCAAGCAAGTTGAAAGTAAATTCAGGCGTGGTTATTGGTTTAGATGTTTGGATCATGAAGCGCGATATAGCAGGCTACTATCCCCATAGGAATAGAAACGATACTCGTTTTTGATCGCATGATCATAAGCCGCTTTCATAACGTCCATGCCACTGAACGCAGAAACTAACATCATCAGCGTCGAGCGCGGCAAATGAAAGTTGGTCATCAAAATATCAACAAACCGAAATTTATAACCGGGGGTAATAAAGATATCTGTTGCCCCCTCCCAGGCACTAAGCTTGCCACTCTCGTCAGCCGCACTTTCCAACAGCCGCAGTGATGTTGTTCCTACAGAAACAATGCGGCCACCGCGCGCTCTAACCGCATTGAGGGCATCAGCCGTTTCCTGCGAAACCACGCCCCGTTCGAAATGCATTTTGTGATTTTCCGTGTCATCAGCCTTTACTGGCAAAAACGTTCCCGCCCCTACATGCAGAGTTACAAAATGCCGCTCGATATTGTTCGCGGCAAGCTTTGCAAATAACTCTTGAGTAAAGTGTAGCCCTGCCGTCGGAGCTGCCACAGCCCCTTCCTCTTTGGCATAAATCGTTTGATAGTCTTCACGGTCCTGCGCATCTTCCCCGCGCTTTAGCGCGATATAAGGCGGTAGTGGAATATGCCCGATAGCAGCCAAAGCTTCATCCAGCGCAACACCCGTAAGATCAAAAAGAAACTCAACCTCACCATCCTCGCCCTTGTCGACAACACTTGCGTCAAGCGTGACTGAAAGACAGGCTTCATTTTGCCCGCCAAAGTGACAGCGTTGGCCTACTTTCAATTTTTTCGCACCGCGTACAAATGCTTTCCAGCGATTGCCAGCCATTCGCATATGGAGCGTGGCGCCGATTGATGCTGAAACACCGTCGCGCTGGCGAATACCTTCCAATTGCGCTGGAATAACCTTTGTATCGTTAAATACCAACGCATCACCGGTCTTTAGCATATTGGCCAAATCACTAACACTATGATCGCTCAGTCCGTTTGCAGGATCCACCACAAGCAGTTTCGCCGAATCGCGCGGAACCGCTGGCCGCAAGGCAATGCGATCTTCTGGCAATTCAAAATCAAACAGATCAACGCGCATTTTCGATCCTCAAAAACAATATCCCGAGCCAGTTAAGACCCGGGACATCAATGTTCAACATTCTAATTTTATTAGCCAGCAACTTTCATAGAAACGATTGAATCAGGGTCGCGAACCGGCTCACCTTTTTTGATCAGATCAACATTATCCATACCTTCAATCACATGACCCCAAGCAGTATATTGACGATCAAGGAAGCCAGCATTGTCCAGGCAGATAAAGAATTGGCTGTTGGCGCTGTCTGGCATTTGGCTACGAGCCATAGAACATGTGCCGCGAACATGAGGTTCTGCATTAAACTCAGCTTTAAGATCAGGCTTGTCTGAACCGCCAGTACCAATGCCATGAGGGCAGCCGACTTGCGCCATAAAACCGTCGATCACACGGTGAAAAACAATACCGTCGTAAAAGCCTTCGCTGGCCAGTTCCTTGATGCGTGCAACGTGATTTGGTGCAAGATCAGGACGCAATTTGATAACAACAGGGCCCTTGGTTGTTTCCATAAGGATAGTGTTTTGTGGATCGTCATATGCCATTTTAAAATTCCTTTTTTACTTAGAAACGCATGCTTTTAGATAAGTTACTCATAGAGATAACATGCGCGAGAATGCAAATATTCAATTTGGAGACTTCTGTTAAATCAGTTGGCGTCGTTCGCCAATTGCATTTTGATGATTTTATCAGGATCGGTAACCGTGCCGCTTTGGCCCTCGCCCCGTTTGATCTTGTCAACAAACTCCATGCCTTCAACCACTTTGCCGAAAACAGTATATTCATTGTTCAAGAAATCACCGTCAGCAAACATGATGAAAAACTGGCTGTTGGCGCTGTTTGGGTTTTGAGAGCGGGCCATACCGACTACACCGCGCTTAAACGGTTCTGCTGTGAACTCGGCAGGGATATCCGCCAAGTCTGAACCACCCATCCCTGTTCCTGTTGGATCGCCTGTCTGGGCCATAAAACCCTCAATCACACGGTGAAAGACGATGCCGTCATAAAAACCTTTTTTCGTAAGCGTTTTAATTTGCTCAACATGTTTTGGCGCGAGATCAGGCAGCAATTCAATCACCACACGTCCATCTTTCAAGTCGAGATAAAGCGCATTATCGCCTATTGCCGCGGTCTTGATGGCATCTGTAGAAGATGTTTCCTGGGTTGTTGGCGCTTCTGCCTTTGGCGCGACATCGCCAGCATTGTTACAAGCTGTCAGGCCAAGTGCAAAAAAAGCCAAAAACACTAAACGTGTAAAAGCAGACATCGGAGAATGGATTGCGTTTATCATAGAATTTCCTGTGAGAGATTTGAATCAAATCAACTTATTCTTGAGGGCTGCCAATACCGCATCTGGTACAAATTGCGAGACATCTCCGCCCATTTTGGCGATTTGCCGCACTAATGTGCCCGTAATATGACCCATATCAGGGCTGGCCGGAACAAATACGGTCTGTACATCATGGGCCATGGTTCCGTTCATGCCCGCCATCTGCATTTCATAGTCAAAATCAGTGCTATTGCGAAGGCCGCGAACCATCAGGGAAGCACCTTGTTTCTTGGCAAGATCAATCACCAATCCGTCAAAGGATACAACGCTTACTCGGTTTTTTGCGCCTTTCAGATTTGCAACTGATTGTTCAATCATAGCAGAACGCTCTTCAAAACTGAACATGGGAGCTTTGCCGGGATGAACGCCAATCGCCACAACAACTTTATCAGCCAGCGCAAGGCTCTGGCGAATAACGTCCAAATGACCGTTGGTGAGCGGATCAAAAGACCCAGCATATAAAGCGATGCGTTCCATTGCGTTCTTTTCCCATTTCAAACCTTATTCTGCAACTGTTAAATTCTGCTTCACCTGCTTTTGATCCCCGTGTTCGAGATGTGAGCAATTGCACATATTATTCTGTGTAAGACTTGTAGCGTTAAATCAGATGAACCCTTTCTGAATACCATTCTAAGCATTGGTTCAGAAAATAACTGCCAAACTGGTGCAACTAAACGAGTATTGAACACGTTTATAATTTTAGGAATTGAAAGGAAACGAAGATGACTTTGGTATTGATAGCTTTCCTTATGGTAACAGGTCTTGGCATTGCAGCAATTTTGAAGCTGGAAGATGAAAAGCGTGCTGAGCACTTTGAGCGCCTGACCAAACGGCACAGACGTCATTAAGTTGTAAAAGTCTCGACTTGATCTGACACCGCGCCCTTTTCACCGGAGTGAATTAGGCGCGGCGCATCTCTTGCAAGAGCATGTGGTTTTCCGTTTTGATGGTGGTGCGAACCTAACCATTGAAACAAG
>Ga0208544_10000109_pt1:0-45000 | contig 64683 bp, 69 predicted proteins | sample DEB08_DNA_9_FD_184526 | JGI IMG/M metagenome (GOLD analysis project Ga0208544, IMG submission 184526) | Aqueous microbial communities from the Delaware River and Bay under freshwater to marine salinity gradient to study organic matter... | ecosystem: Environmental > Aquatic > Marine >...
AAAAAAAAAAAAAAAATGATTATAATATATATTAGAAAACTCGTACCTAACTCAGAGTCTATCGAGAAGTTATTTCGTATGAGCGTTTTACAGATTTTCGCCCCTCTAAAGGAGAACTTAAATGGCAATTAGCGCAACTGAGCGTGGAACGAAAAATGTTCAAGTTTTTGTAGAGAAAGATGCGGTAGAAACGAGTTTCGAAAAATGGGCTCAGCCGGGTCATTTTTCAAGAACTTTGGCAAAAGGGCCTAAAACGACTACCTGGATCTGGAATCTACATGCGGATGTACATGATTTTGATGGTCAGACAAACTCATTAGAAGAAGTTTCGCGTAAGATTTTTAGTGCACATTTCGGTCAGTTATCAATTATATTTTTATGGATAAGTGGGATGCATTTTCATGGCGCTTACTTCTCTAACTATTATGCGTGGTTAACAGATCCTATCGGTATTAAACAAAGTTCACAAGTAGTTTGGCCAATTGTTGGTCAAGAAATATTAAATGCAGATGTCGGCGGTAATTTCCAAGGTGTTCAAACCACATCAGGTTGGTTCCAAATGTGGAGAGCTGAAGGTATTACTAGTGAAGTAGAATTATATTGGATTGCAATTGGTGGATTAGCAATGTCCGCTATTATGCTATTCGCAGGTTGGTTCCATTACCATAAAGCGGCACCGAAATTAGAATGGTTCCAAAATGCTGAATCTATGATGAATCATCATTTAGCGGGTTTACTTGGCTTAGGATGTTTATCATGGTCAGGTCATCAAATTCACATAGCTTTACCTATAAATAAGTTATTAGATGCAGGTGTTGCGCCACAAGAAATACCGTTACCTCACGAATTTTTAATTAATCGTGAATTAATGGCTCAATTGTATCCAAGTTTTTCTAAAGGTTTAGCTCCATTTTTTAGTGGTCATTGGTCAGAATACTCAGATTTCTTAACATTTAAGGGTGGATTAAATCCTGTTACAGGTGGATTATGGTTAAGTGATATTGCTCATCATCATTTAGCACTAGCAGTTTTATTTATTATTGCTGGGCATATGTATAGAACAAACTGGGGAATTGGTCATAGCATGAAGGAAATTCTTGAAAGTCATAAAGGTCCTTTCACAGGTGAAGGTCATAAAGGACTATATGAAATTTTAACAACTTCATGGCATGCGCAGTTAGCTATTAATTTAGCTATGGTAGGCTCATTAAGTATAATAGTTGCACATCATATGTATGCGATGCCGCCATATCCGTTTATTGCAATAGATTATGCTACACAGTTAAGTCTATTTACACATCATATGTGGATTGGTGGATTTTGTGTAGTTGGTGGTGCGGCTCATGGAGCAATTTTCATGGTACGAGATTATACACCAGCAAATAATTATAATAATTTGCTTGACCGAGTAATCCGACACAGAGACGCAATAATATCGCACTTAAACTGGGTTTGTATATTTTTAGGGGCTCATGCATTTGGTTTCTATATACATAATGATACTATGCGTGCACTTGGTCGCCCTCAAGATATGTTTTCTGATAAAGCAATTCAATTACAGCCAATTTTTGCACAATGGATTCAAAATATTCATTTGTTAGCTCCTGGTACAACTGCACCTAATGCTTTAGCAACAACAAGTTATGCATTCGGTGGTGATGTTATTGGTGTAGGTGGAAAAATAGCTATGATGCCGATTAAGTTAGGCACAGCAGATTTTATGGTTCACCATATCCATGCGTTTACAATTCATGTAACAGTTTTAATTTTATTAAAAGGCGTTCTATATGCACGTAGTTCAAAATTAATTCCGGATAAGGCAAACTTAGGATTTAGATTCCCTTGTGATGGCCCTGGAAGAGGTGGTACATGTCAAAGTTCAAGTTGGGATCATGTTTTCTTAGGCTTATTTTGGATGTATAACACTATATCAGTAGTGATTTTCCATTTTAGTTGGAAAATGCAATCTGATGTTTGGGGTACTGTCGCACCTGATGGATCAGTTGCACATGTAACCGGAGGAAATTTTGCACAAAGTGCACTTACTATAAATGGTTGGTTACGTGATTTCTTATGGTCACAAGCATCACAAGTAATTCAATCTTATGGATCTGCATCGTCAGCATACGGATTAATTTTCTTAGGCGCACATTTTATTTGGGCATTCAGTTTAATGTTCTTATTCAGTGGACGTGGTTATTGGCAAGAACTAATTGAATCGATTGTATGGGCACATAATAAGTTAAACTTCGCACCCGCAATTCAACCTCGTGCTTTAAGTATTACGCAAGGACGTGCGGTTGGCTTAGCACATTATTTATTAGGAGGGATTGGGACGACTTGGTCTTTCTTCTTAGCCCGCTCACTTTCAATCAGTTAGATATTTATATGTATATTAAAAAATTGATGTATGTATAGAATTTGATTCATTATATATTAAAAATTATAAATTATATTATTAATAACTATTATGGCAACTAAATTCCCAAAATTTAGCCAAGCTCTTGCGCAAGATCCTGCAACAAGACGAATTTGGTATGGAATAGCAACTGCTCATGATCTAGAGGCTCATGATGGTATGACCGAAGAAAATTTGTATCAAAAAATCTTCGCATCTCATTTTGGTCATTTAGCTATTATTTTCTTATGGACTGCTGGAAACTTATTTCATGTCGCTTGGCAAGGTAATTTTGAACAATGGGTAGCGAACCCGTTAAAAGTAAGACCTATTGCTCATTCAATATGGGATCCCCATTTTGGCGAATCAGCATTAAAAGCTTTTAGTAAAGGATATACATATCCTGTAAATATAGCGTTTTCTGGTGTATATCAATGGTGGTATACGATTGGATTCAGAAAAAATCAAGAGCTATATCAGGGTTCTGTAGGCTTATTGATTTTATCTTCTATTTTGTTATTTGCCGGATGGTTACATTTACAACCAAAATTCCGACCAAGTTTATCTTGGTTTAAAAATAATGAATCACGTTTAAATCATCATTTATCTGGTTTATTAGGAGTAAGTTCATTAGCATGGACAGGACATATTGTACACGTAGCGATTCCAGCATCGCGTGGCGTAAGAATAGGTTGGGATAATTTCTTAACAACACCACCTCATCCAGCTGGATTAACGCCATTTTTTACAGGAAACTGGACTGTATATGCCGAAAATCCTGATAGCGCTAATCATATTTATGGGACAAGTACAGGTGCAGGAACTGCTATATTAACATTTTTAGGTGGGTTCCATCCGCAAACACAATCATTGTGGTTAACAGATATTGCTCATCATCAATTAGCAATTGCAGTTGTTTTCATCATTGCTGGACATATGTACCGAACAAATTTTGGTATCGGTCATAACATGAAAGAAATATTAGATGCTCATCGTCCTCCAGGGGGTCGTTTAGGAGCAGGGCATGTTGGTTTATTTGAAACAATAACAAATTCTTTACATATGCAACTAGGGTTAGCCCTAGCAAGTTTAGGAGTGGCTACTTCGTTAACTGCTCAGCATATGTATGCGTTAACACCATACGCTTTTTTATCAAAAGATTTTACAACTGAAGCAGCTTTATATACACATCATCAATATATTGCTGGATTCTTAATGGTAGGAGCATTTGCTCATGGTGCAATTTTCTTTGTTCGAGATTATGATCCAGAATTAAACAAAAATAATGTTTTAGCTCGTATGTTAGAGCATAAAGAAGCCATTATTTCTCATCTAAGTTGGGCCTCATTATTCTTAGGGTTCCATACACTAGGATTATATATTCATAATGATACAGTAGTCGCATTTGGTCAGCCAGAAAAACAAATTTTGTTTGAACCATTGTTTGCTGAATATATTCAAGCAGCTTCTGGTAAAGTTATATATCAATTTGACGTTTTATTATCTTCACCAACAAATCCCGCGACAATCGCTGGTAATCAAGTTTGGTTACCAGGTTGGTTAGAAGCAATTAATAATAATAAAAATGACTTATTTTTAAAAATCGGGCCGGGTGATTTCTTGGTTCATCATGCTATTGCTTTAGGGTTACATGTAACTGCTTTAATTTTAGTGAAAGGTGCATTGGATGCTAGAGGATCAAAATTAATGCCTGATAAAAAAGATTTTGGTTACAGCTTCCCTTGTGACGGTCCTGGTAGAGGGGGTACGTGTGATATTTCCGCATGGGATGCGTTTTATCTTGCAATGTTTTGGATGTTAAATACAATCAGTTGGACTACATTCTATTGGCATTGGAAACATATGACAATTTGGGCTGGTAATCCTGGACAATTTGACGAATCGTCAAATTACATTATGGGATGGTTACGTGACTATTTATGGTTAAATTCATCTCCATTGATTAATGGATATAATCCATTTGGTATGAATAATTTATCAGTATGGGCTTGGATGTTCTTATTTGGACATTTAATTTGGGCAACCGGCTTTATGTTCTTAATTTCATGGCGTGGTTATTGGCAAGAGCTAATTGAAACCCTTGTATGGGCACATGAAAGAACCCCATTGGCTAACTTAGTTCGATGGAGAGATAAACCAGTTGCACTTTCAATTGTACAAGCAAGATTAGTCGGTCTGGTTCATTTTACAGTAGGTTTTATTTTAACTTATGCAGCCTTTGTAATTGCATCGACTTCAGGAAAGTATGGTTAATATCTTATTAACATTAACAATAAAAAACAGAAATATTTAACTTAAATATTTCTGTTTTTAATTTTTTTAATTTAATTTAAATCTAAAAATACAACCCTAACATATCTGGGAAAAATCGATTTATTTCAATAATAAACCCAGCGGTAAATGTCATCCATATGGTCAATAATACAGGTGCTGTTGATAAATACTTTTGAAAATTTTTCATAAAATTTATAAGGTTACATATATATAATGTGACTGAATTAACGTGGCGAAACCGTTACGTCCTCGTCTAATGCTATTAGATCACCACTAATTAATTCTTGCCATGCTGAAATAGGCCAAACATAACCTGTTGTCATTATTTTTAATGCTAAAGGAACATCTATAATAATTTCCATTTCTGTAGGATTTTGTGAGGTACTAACTGTTTGTACATACTTTCGACCTACCCAACCAATCCAGCCTGAAATATATATAAAGCCAAATCCTGGAAGAATAAATTCTGCAGCATGGCTCCAACGACCATCAGCTATTAAATGTGGTAACCCATCTGTTCCACATAAAAGTTCCGAACGGCTATATTTATCAAAACGAGCTTTTGTTCTTTCAATTTGTTGTTCTAACGCTAAAGCTGGTGGCGTATTAGCTTCATATTTCGCTAAACGTTGTTCTAATTTTTTAACACTTGTCTTTAATCGTTTCTCAAATGCTGGCGATTGGCTACATTTAGTTAACCCTCCAATATCAGCATGTGCCTGTTCTGGTATTAAAAATACCAATATAACAAAAAGAATATTTATTAAACTAATACGTTTCATTATTAAAAATAAGTATTGAAATAATATTTTATTTAGTAAAAAATTTTAGTAAAATGGAAAATTTTACTATGTCTTAGATTTATCAATCTATATATGCATATGATATAATTTTAATTAAAATTATTAAAAAATTTATGAAGTAAATGTAAATATAAAAAATTTATTTAAATAAATCTAACAAATTATAAATTAATATAATTTGTTAGATTCAATTAGATTACTAGTTTTTAGTAACGGTCACCTTCAGGTCCGCTTAAAACACTATAACTCTTGATAGTGTAATTAACAAAACGACCAGCAGTGTCGCTACGTTCTAAATAGAAACCTGGTTCACATGGTGGACGAGTAACGATAAATGACATAACACAACTTTCTGTACCATAACTTGCATCGAATGCGTTAATACGTAAATAACCCGCTGGGCAATATTTACGAGCTTCGTTTAATTCGAATAATACAGTTGCCGCATCTTTAACATCAAATAACGGTAAACCCCATAATTCCCAGTAACAATTACGCGGATGCGGATCATCAGTCCATTCTACGTTCATAGCATAGCCTTTTGAAATTGCATACGAGATTTGCTTTTCAATTTGTTCATCAGTTAAATCTGGTAAGAAAGAGAAACAACCTTGTGTAAGTCTCACTATTCAAGTACTCCTTTATTTTTCTAAAATAAGTTTATTAAATGTTTGCTGTTGGTGTTTCAGCGAAATCAGCAGTATCCGTAGAAGTATAGTTAAAACTAATATCTTTCCATAAATCTAAAGCAGTCTGTAATGGACCACATGTTTTAGCAGCATCACGTAAAATTTGCGGTCCTACTTCAGAGTTAAAGTAGTCAACACCTTCGTTACGTGCTAGAATCATACATTCTAATGCTACACGGTTTGCTGTTGCACCAGCTTGAATACCATCAGGGTGTCCAATTGTACCACCACCAAATTGTAAAATTACATCATCACCTAAATAATGTACTAATTGGTGCATTTGACCACAGTGGATACCACCAGAAGCAACTGGTAAACATCTACGTAAACTTGCCCAATCCATTTCAAAGAAGATACCAAACGGTAAATTAACATCTAACTTAGTTAAACGTAAAATATCGTAGAAACCTTTAATCATTAAAGGATCACCTTCTAATTTACCTACAACTGTACCTGCGTGAATATGATCTACACCAGACATACGCATCCATTTACAGATAACACGGAAGTTAATACCATGGTTCTTTTGACGAGCGTAAGTCGAGTTACCAGCACGGTGTAAATGTAAAAGCATATCATTTTCACGAGCCCAGTATGCAATACTTTGAATTGCAGTATAACCCATTACTAAATCGATCATACAAATGATAGAACCTACAGCTTTAGCATAATCAGCACGAAGAATAACTTCTTCCATAGTACCAGCTGTAATGTTTAAGTATGAACCTTTAACTTCACCTGTAGCTGCAGAAGCTTTATTAATAGCTTCCATACAGTATAAGAAACGTTCTCTCCAACGCATAAATGGTTGTGAGTTGATGTTTTCATCATCTTTTAAGAAGTCTAAACCACCTTTTAAACCTTCATATACTACACGACCGTAGTTTTTACCAGATAAACCTAACTTAGGTTTTACAGTAGCACCTAATAATGGAACACCATATTTATTTAAACGCTCACGTTCTACAACAATACCAGTTGCAGGACCTTGGAAAGTTTTTAAATACGAGTGAGGAATACGCATATCTTCTAAACGTAAAGCAGAGATCGCTTTAAACCCGAATACGTTACCAATAATAGACGCTGTTAAGTTAGCTAACGAACCTTCTTCGAATAAATCACATTCGTAAGCGATAAAAGCAAAGTATTGGTCAGTAGTATTAGGTACTGGATCTACACGATAAGCTTTAGCACGGTAACGTTCACAAGCTGTTAATAAATCTGTCCAAACAACAGTCCAAGTAGCTGTAGAAGATTCACCTGCTACCGCTGCTGCAGCTTCTACGGGATCTACACCAGGTTGTGGCGTAATACGGAATAAAGCAAGAATATCAGTTTCTTTTACTGCGTATGAAGCATCCCAGTAACCCATTTTTGCATATGGAATTACACCAGATTCGTAACGGTCACTCTTTAATCGAGTCCGTTCTGATACAGATTGAGACATTTATTTCTCCTTAAAGATAAAAAGGCAATATATAATAGATATTTAACTAATTCAATCGAATCAGTTTTATCGATTGAGTATTGAATACCAACCTTACTTAATAATATATTATTATTATTTAATCTTAGATTTACTTTATTATTTAATAAATATATAACTTTATTAAATAATAATATAAATAACTTGCTTATTGTTTTAAAATTCTCTTATAATGAAGCAAAGATTAACAACTAATATTTTGTCTACCTGCACTATGATTAATAAATCAAATAAAGTACTCAATAAAAATATAACTAAGCTAGTTAATGAACCATACAAATATGGTTTTGCAACAGAGATAGAGAAAGAAAGTTTCAGTAAAGGACTAAATGAAGATGTAATTAGGTCTATTTCACAAAAGAAAAATGAACCAAAATTTCTGTTAGATTTTCGTTTAAAAGCATATAAAAAGTGGAAAACAATGAAATGTCCTGAGTGGGCACAATTGAGGTTTTTCGAAAATAACTATCAGGATATAATATATTATTCAGCTCCAAAATCGACAGAGAAATTAAATAGTTTAGAAGAAGTGGATCCAGAAATATTAAAAACCTTTGAAAAATTAGGAATTTCTTTAACGGAACAAAAAAGGTTAACCAATGTGGCCGTTGATGCTGTTTTTGATAGTGTATCAATAGCTACAACCTTTAAAGAAGAATTAGCTCAATATGGAGTAATCTTTTGTTCAATTTCCGAAGCAGTAAAAAATTATCCTAATTTGATTAAAAAATATTTAGGAACTGTAGTTCCTATAGGTGATAATTATTTCACAGCTTTAAATTCCGCAGTTTTTACGGATGGATCATTTTGTTATATTCCGGAAAATACCAAGTGTCCTTTAGAATTATCTACCTATTTCCGAATCAACGAACAAAATTCTGGACAATTTGAGCGAACGTTGATAGTTGCAGAAAAAAATAGTCAAGTAAGTTATCTAGAAGGTTGCACAGCACCTAAATATGATGAAAATCAATTGCATGCCGCTGTCGTTGAATTAGTAGCATTAGATAATGCGAATATTAAATATTCGACTGTTCAAAATTGGTATTCCGGGGATAATAAAGGGAAAGGGGGTATCTTTAATTTTGTTACTAAGCGAGGGTTATGTGCTGGTAAAAACTCAAAAATTTCTTGGACACAAGTTGAAACGGGTTCTTCAATTACTTGGAAATATCCAAGTTGTACGCTCGTTGGTGATGATTCAAAAGGGGAATTTTATTCTGTTGCACTTACAAATAATTTTCAACAAACAGATACTGGAAGTAAGATGATTCACGTTGGTAAAAATACAAAAAGTCGTATAGTTTCAAAAGGTATTTCAGCAGGAAACTCGAAAAATACTTACCGCGGACATGTTGCTATAAATAAAAAAGCAGCAGGCGCAAGGAATTATTCTCAATGCGATTCCTTATTAGTTGGAAATTCATCTAATGCAAATACATTTCCATTTATATATGTTAATAATTCTACAGGTAAAATTGAACATGAAGCTTCAACTTCAAAAATCGGTGAAGAACAAGTCTTCTATTTTTTACAACGTGGTATTTCGCTAGAGAAAGCTATTGAACTTATAATTAGTGGATTTTGTCGAGAAGTTTTTACCGAATTACCTCTCGAATTTTCAGTTGAAGCCGATAAATTATTAAGTTTAAAATTAGAAGGAAGTATAGGATAATGAATAAAAATATACCCATATTAGAAATTCAAAACTTGAAAGTGTCGATTAATGATAATGAAATTTTAAAAAACCTTAATTTAGTAGTTAATAAAGGAGAAATTCATGCTATTATGGGAACCAACGGTTCAGGGAAAAGTACATTATCAAAAGTTATAGCAGGCCATCCCTCTTACTCGGTATTAGATGGAGATATTATTTACAATGGTAAAAGTATTTTAAATTTAGAACCCGAAGAACGTTCTCATTTAGGAATATTTTTAGCGTTTCAGTATCCAATTGAAATCCCAGGTGTTAGTAATGAGGATTTTTTATATCTGTCATATAATTCGAAATTACAATCTGAGGGTAAAGAAGAAATTGGTCCAATTGAATTTTTTAGTATTATAAGCGAGAAACTAAAAATTGTCGAAATGTCAGATAACTTCTTAAGCCGAAATGTCAATGAAGGATTTTCTGGTGGAGAAAAAAAACGAAATGAAATTGTTCAAATGTTATTATTAGATTCTAAATTATCTATTCTCGATGAAACTGATTCAGGGCTAGATATTGATGCTTTAAAAATTATTTCAAAAGGTATTGGAACTTTTATGAATAATGAAAAAGCTATTATATTAATAACTCATTATCAACGATTACTAGAATATGTTAAACCCAACTTTATTCACGTAATGCAAAATGGAAAAATCATAAAAACTGGAACGGCAGAATTAGCAAAAGAACTCGAAGAAAAAGGTTACGAATGGTTAAAATAAAGTTTTTAAACAAAAATAAACCTATATGAATTTTAAAAACATAAAATTAGTCATGTTCCTGTATATTTTATAATATTGGGTAATTTAACTAATTCATTCAATTATATGTACCCAAATACTTTTTATTCAAGTACGTTCACATTATTAGCGGAAGCAGAAGTTGGAAAACACTTCTACTGGGATATTGCCGGCTTCTTAGTACACGGTCAAGTCTTATTAGTCATTTGGCTAGTAGCTCTTGTACTATTAATTTTTTCACTGTTAGGAGCTCAAAATACTGAGCGTATTCCAAGTGGATGGCAAAATTTTATGGAAGCTACTTTAGAATTCGTTGTTGATATTGCAAAAAATCAATTAGGGGAAAGTTTCTATCGCGAATGGGTACCATTTATTGGTACATTGTTTTTATTTGTCTTTGGGTGTAACTGGGCAGGTGCAATTATTCCATGGAAACTAATTGTACTTCCTGAAGGTGAACTAAGTTCACCTACAAATGATATTAATACGACAGCCGCTTTAGCTCTTTTAACCTCAGCTGCATATTTTTATGCAGGTCTTAGTAAAAAAGGATTGGGATATTTTAAACGTTATCTTTTACCGTTTCCGCTTTTTTTACCAATTAATGTTTTGGAAGATTTTACAAAACCATTATCATTAAGCTTCCGATTATTTGGAAACGTTCTTGCAGATGAATTAACCGTAACTGTATTAACTTCTTTAGTTCCATTGGTAATTCCATTACCAATTATGTTACTAGGACTTTTTGCAGGATCGGTACAAGCTTTAATTTTTTCAACATTAGCAGCTGCATATATTGCAGAGGCTCTAGAATAAATTAGATTATCTTCAAACAAATTATATTTATTTATCAAGGTTTATTATGGATAGTATTATTGCTGCCGCTTCTGTTATAGCTGCTGGTTTATCAATTGGTTTAGCTGCGATTGGTCCTGGTATTGGTCAAGGTACTGCAGCAGGTCAAGCTGTTGAAGGTATTGCTCGTCAGCCTGAAGTAGAAAACAAGATTCGAGGTACATTATTATTAAGTTTAGCATTTATGGAAGCTTTAACTATCTACGGTTTAGTAGTTGCTTTAGCATTATTATTTGCTAACCCATTTAAATAATAACTAATCAAAAATTAGTGCAAAAATAGATCTCATTTAATCTTAAAAGAGATCTATTTGAAATTTTAATAAAACGTAGACTAATTTTATATGGTTAATTTTTCAATATTAATTTCAAATTCAGAAGTTGTTGGTCCTGGTGGGTTATTTGATATTGATTTCACATTACCGCTAGTTGCCATTCAATTTCTATTATTAATGGTTGTCTTGAATGGAATATTTTATACTCCTTTAACGACAGTTATTACAGAACGAAACGAGTACATTTTAAAAAATCTTGCTAAAGCGTCTGAATTGCTGGAAGAAGCAAATCAATTAACTACGCAATTAGAACAAGAATTAAATACTGTGCGTAAAGAAACTCAATTAGAGATTGTAAACTCACAAAAAATTCATAAAGAAATTTTGGAAACTGAATTAACTATTTCGCAAAAACAAGTTGATAATTTATTAAATACTATCATTGAAGATCTAACTAATAAACAAACAATAGCTCTTAATAGTTTAGATACGGTTGTTCAATCGCTATGCTCTGAGATTGAGACAATTTTATCTATTTAAATTTTTTGTTAGATATAATTTTCCTCTTATATTGAGTGATTCAAATGAAAATTCTAAAATATGGAAAATTTCAATCAAATTTTTACATTACTGGCTGAAAGCGATGGAATCCGTTTAAATACAGATATTTTGGAAACTGGACTAATAAATATTATTAGTTTGCTTGGAATCTTAATTTATGTAGGCCGAGATTTTCTAGGGTCGACATTAGAAAAACGACGAAATGATATTTTGTCAGGGATCCAAGATGCAGAAGAAAGGTTGAATGAAGCAAATAAACGTTTCAATGAAGCTCAAAAACAAGCAACGCAAGCTAATGTAATTATTGCTGAAATAAAAAACGAAACGTTAGTTATTAAAAAAAGATTACTTGAAACTGAATCAAATCAGTCGAAAAAAGAACTTGCTATTCGATTTAGTAGAGCGTTAGCCGCATTTAGAACTAAAGAAAGACAAATTTTTTTGAATGTTAAACAACAGATAGTAACCTTAGTTTTAAACCAAACACTTTCTAAAGCTAAAGAAACGTTTGCTGTTCCAAAACGAGCAACCGCTTTAATAAGCGAAACTATTGATAAACTCGAAGGAGATTTGTTATGAGTTCTAATCCATCAGCTTTAAGAATCGCAAACCCTTATGCTCGAGCTTTGTTTGATTATACTCTGAAAAAAAATGTTATGCATAAAGTTACGTTAGATATGCATGATTTAATTTCTTTATTAAATCAATCAGAAGATCTAACGCAATACTTGAATAATCCTATCATCCGTGTTGAAAGAAAAGAAGAAATCCTAAAAAAGATATTAAAATCAAGATTGAACGAAGAAACATTTAAATTTTTAATGGTTCTTATAAAAAGAGAAAGGATTTCTATCTTTGAAGATATTGCTAATACATATTTGCAACTAGTCTACCAATTAGCTTCAATTAAAACAATTGAAATTTCAACTACTTGTGCATTTACACACAAACAAAAAAATAAGTTAACTCAAAAATTAAAGAAGTTAACAAATGCCAAAGAAATTAAACTATTAGTTACTATAGATTCAAGTTTGATTGGTGGATTTTTAATAAAAACAAACTCTAGAGTGATTGATTTAAGCGTTAAAAATCAATTGAAAAAGATTGCAAGTCATCTAGATAGTGTATTAGAAATCTAAAAATCTTTTATTAACTCTTTATCTTAAAAATTAAAAAAATGATAAGTATTCGTCCAGACGAAATTAGCAGTATCATCCGTGAACAGATTGAAAAATATGATCAAGATGTAAAAGTCGAAAATATTGGTACCGTATTACAAGTAGGTGATGGAATTGCACGTGTTTACGGACTTGACCAAGTTATGAGTGGAGAATTGTTAGAATTCGAAGATAAGACAATTGGAATTGCTCTTAATTTAGAGAATGATAACGTCGGGGTTGTATTAATGGGGACTGGTCGTCAAATTTTAGAAGGAAGTACCGTTAAATCTACTGGCAAAGTTGCTCAAATTCCAGTTGGCGATAAGTTTTTAGGTCGAATTGTGAATCCGTTAGCTGTTCCAATTGACGGTAAAGGCGATATTGAGGCTAATGATTCTCGTTTACTTGAAGCGATGGCGCCTGGTATTATTAGCCGTAAATCCGTTTGTGAACCATTACAAACCGGTATTACATCTATTGATGCAATGATCCCAATTGGACGTGGACAACGTGAACTTATTATTGGTGATCGTCAAACAGGTAAAACCGCAATTGCAATTGACACAATTATTAACCAACAAACGGAAGACGTAGTTTGTGTTTATGTAGGTATTGGTCAAAAAGCTTCAACAGTAGCTCAAGTAGTTAATGTATTAGAAGAAAAAGGTGCACTTAGTTATACTATTATTGTATCAGCTAGTGCGAATGATCCTGCTACTTTACAATATATTGCACCTTATGCTGGTGCAGCATTGGCAGAATATTTCATGTATAAAGGTAAAGCTACTTTAGTTATCTATGATGATTTAACTAAACAAGCAATGGCATATCGTCAAATGTCATTGTTATTACGCCGTCCACCAGGGCGTGAAGCTTACCCGGGTGATGTATTCTATTTACATTCACGTTTGTTAGAACGAGCAGCCAAATTGAGTGATGAATTAGGAGGCGGTAGCATGACCGCTTTACCGATCATTGAAACACAAGCAAGTGATGTATCTGCGTATATCCCGACAAATGTTATCTCGATTACAGATGGTCAAATCTTCTTATCAAACGATTTATTCAATTCCGGTATTCGTCCTGCAATTAACGTAGGTATATCAGTATCTCGTGTAGGTTCAGCAGCACAAACAAAAGCTATGAAAAAAGTAGCCGGTAAATTAAAGTTAGAATTAGCTCAATTTGCAGAATTAGAAGCTTTTTCTCAATTTGCATCTGATTTAGATGAGGCTACACAAAAACAATTAGCACGTGGCAGTCGATTACGTGAAGTTTTAAAACAACCACAAAATTCTCCATTATCTGTTGCAGAACAAGTTGCCGTAATTTATACGGGAATTAATGGATTTTTAGATGATTTACAAATTTCTGATATCAAAAACTATTGTAGAGCTTTAATTGAATATTTAGGTAATTCTGGAAATTCATATGCATCTATTGTAAGTGAAACAAAACAATTTACAGAAGAAGCTGAAACTGCATTAAAATTAGCAATTGAAGAAACAAAAGTTACATTTAAAAGTACATTGTAAAGCTTTTGAAAAATGACTAGAAAGTTTTAATTTGCCGATTAGCCAGTTTGCAAAATGATATATTAAAATATATTGTAAATTGATTTAAAATCTCTTTAATAAATCACCATTTAAATATGGTGATTTAGTTTTATTAAATAAAAAAAGCTATCACATTTTAACCATACTAAATACTTAATTTTATATACTAATATTTTTCATTTTAATTTATTCAAGCCAGCAATAAAACGTTATTGTAAAAATTTAAAACGTAAACGTAAATTATTTTTATTCTTAAACCAATAGTATCTAAAATACATTATTGTTAAAAATTAGAAAACTTTTAAGTTTATTACTTATAATATATTTAAGATTGTCTATTTTTTATAGTTTAATCGTAAGAAAGTCAAAAACTCATAATTTTATATTAAGGAATAAATTGGTATGGCATTACCATGGTATCGTGTTCATACTGTTGTGTTAAATGATCCAGGCAGATTAATTGCAGTACATTTAATGCATACTGCATTAGTAGCTGGTTGGGCTGGTTCAATGGCATTATACGAACTTGCAGTTTTCGATCCTTCAGATCCAGTATTAAATCCAATGTGGCGACAAGGGATGTTTGTTATGCCTTTTATGACCAGATTAGGAATTACTGATTCTTGGGGTGGCTGGAGTATAACTGGGGAAAGCGTTTCAAACCCAGGTATATGGAGCTTTGAAGGTGTTGCGTTATCTCATATTATCTTATCAGGTATGTGTTTCTTAGCCGCAATTTGGCACTGGGTATATTGGGATTTAGAATTATTCCGCGATCCAAGAACGGGTGAACCTGCATTAGATTTACCGAAAATTTTTGGTATTCATTTGTTTTTATCAGGTTTATTATGTTTCGGATTTGGTGCTTTTCATGTCACTGGTCTATTTGGGCCTGGTATATGGGTTTCCGACGCTTATGGCATTGCAGGTAAAGTACAACCAGTAGCACCTTCGTGGGGAGCTGACGGGTTTAATCCGTACAATCCTGGTGGTATTGCAGCACATCATATAGCTGCAGGTATTTTTGGTATTTTCGCAGGTATTTTCCATTTAACTGTTCGACCTCCTCAACGCTTATACAGAGCTCTAAGAATGGGTAATATTGAAACTGTATTATCAAGTAGTATTGCAGCAGTTTTCTTTGCAGCATTTGTTACTTCTGGTACTATGTGGTACGGAGCTGCGGCGACGCCAATTGAGTTATTCGGGCCAACACGTTATCAATGGGATAGTGGATACTTCCAACAAGAAATTGAACGTCAAGTTGAAACATCGGTATCTGAAGGATTATCAGAAAGCCAAGCTTGGTCGCGTATTCCAGACAAACTTGCTTTTTATGATTATATTGGAAATAACCCAGCTAAAGGAGGTTTATTCCGTGCAGGTGCTATGGATAAAGGAGACGGTATTGCAGAAGCGTGGTTAGGACATCCAATCTTCCGTGATAAGGAAGGTCGTGAATTAACAGTTCGAAGAATGCCTGCCTTCTTTGAAACATTCCCAGTTATCTTAGTAGATAAGGATGGAATTATTCGTGCGGATATACCATTTAGACGTGCAGAATCTAAATATAGTATTGAGCAAGTAGGTGTTACTGTAGATTTTTATGGTGGTAAATTAAATGGTCAAACATTTAAAGATGCCCCAACTGTTAAGAAATTTGCACGTAAAGCACAGCTTGGTGAAGTATTTGAATTTGATAGAACAAGTTTAGAGTCTGATGGAGTATTTAGAAGTAGTCCACGTGGTTGGTACACATTTGGGCATGCTAATTTTGCATTGTTATTCTTCTTTGGTCATTTATGGCATGGTGGTCGTACGATTTTCCGTGATGTATTTACAGGTATTGGGGCTGAAGTAACGGATCAAGTAGAATTTGGAGCATTCCAAAAGCTAGGTGATAGAACTACAAAAAAACAAGGTGCGGTTTAAGTTCGCTTTTAATATCAAATTCAAATAAGACATAATTAAAATTAAATAGGATTAAATAATGGAAGCTTTGGTCTATACATTTTTACTTATTGGGACTTTGATGGTAATTTTCTTCGCAGTGTTTTTTAGAGAAACTCCGCGAATTATCAAAAAATAGAATTATCTAAAATAATTCTATTTTTTAATCTTCATGTTCTTCAAACGGATCTCTAAGATTTTTTGCAGCAGGCCCAAAAGCTGTATATATTGAATATGTAGTAATACCTAGTAACAAACTTGATACGAAAATTACAAGAATAGTTGCTGTTTCCATGTTATATAATAATCTTAAGTATTGTATTTTCTAAATAGTATTATATAACATGTGACATAAAAATTAACTTATTGAAAAATACAAAAATATTCTTATGGCATTAAGAACGAGATTAGGAGAAATTTTAAGACCTTTAAATGCAGAATACGGTAAAGTAGCCCCAGGTTGGGGAACAACTCCTATTATGGGTGTGGTTATGGTAGCTTTTTTAGTTTTCTTACTAATTATTTTACAGATTTATAACTCTAGTTTAATTATTGAAAACGTAGATGTTGATTGGGCAAATAGTATTTAATATATACTCTAAATTAACTTTAAAATTGGTATGGATATTATAAGTCTAGGTTGGGCTGGTGTAATGACGATGTTTACATTTTCATTAGCTTTGGTTGTTTGGGCTAGAAATGGTTTTTAACTTGATTTTTAACACTTTAAAAATAAAAATTTTTTAGATTTATGAACTTGATTTTCAAAATTGTTTCAGCAATTTTCCCATATGCAAATGCTGAAATTGTTACAGCGGCAGCGACGTGTTTTGGTATGACATTACTAGGTCTTTCTTTAGGATTCGCGTTATTAAAAGTGCAAGGAGAATAAAGAATCAATAATAATATTGTCATAATATTATTATTGATTTTATTTACGGGACTGACGGGACTCGAACCCGCAACCTCCGCCGTGACAGGGCGGCATTCTAACCAATTGAACTACAATCCCAATACTTTATAATCTTATATTATATTATTAAAAATAATATAATGTCAAATGTTTATTTGTTAAATTTTGTATATAAATAGAAAATAGGAGAAACAGGGATTCGAACCCTGGGTACAAAGATTTGTACGATAGATTAGCAATCTATTGCTTTCGACCGCTCAGCCATTTCTCCTCTATGCAACAAAAATGATTTTATATTTTGTATATGGCTCTGGTGGGATTTGAACCTACGACCTTGGGCTTATGAATCCCCTGCTCTGACCACTGAGCTACAGAGCCTTAAACTAAAATAATTATATACATATATATATATAATTATTATACATATAACCTTAAATTCTAGAAAGATATTTATAATTATGTATTTAACTGTTTGAATAAATAGTTATAATAATAACTAACGAATTCATTGAATTATTATTTTTGTATATGAATAATTTTTGGAATAACATTTTCCGTTATCCGAGATTTTTAATAAGTAGTGTTGCAGGGTTAATATTAATAATTATTACGCCTTTCAAAAATTTATTTAAAATCCCTAAGTTACGTATATTCGCAAGTTTGTTTTTAGTATTGTTTGGATCATTTATATATTTTGTGTTAAAGAGTATGACCGGGTTGTAAAGCAATTCATATTTATATTGATTTACAATTGATTGGGCCGGGTTGGATTTGAACCAACGTAGCGAAACGCAACGGATTTACAATCCGCCCCCTTTAACCACTCGGGCACCGACCCTTAAAAATAAAATAGTATTTATTAAAAGATATCATAACAAATTTTAATAAATAAAACAATACAAATTATTTTTGTATTGACGTAACTCAATATATATAGTAAGATTTAATTAATTAGATAATTAATGGGTAATTAACTCAGTGGTAGAGTGTCTGCCTTACAAGCAGAAGGTCACAGGTTCAAATCCTGTATTACCCATTTAAAAAATAATATTTTGCATAGGGCCTATCGTCTAACGGATCAGGACAGAAACCTTCTAAGTTTCCAATGTAGGTTCGATTCCTACTGGGCCTACTATAAATAAAATAATATCATACTTCAGATACTAAATAGTTTAAGTTCAGAACTAAAATTCAAAAATAAGTTTTTGGGTTTTTCAATATAAAATTTTATATAAACTTAAAGCTGGTGAAGGGACTTGAACCCCCGACCTACTGATTACAAATCAGTTGCTCTACCAATTGAGCTACACCAGCAAATAATAATATAATAATATATTATTATTTATATAATGTCAAAAAAATATATTAAATAACATTTGATTAAAAGTTTGATTGACCTAGAAGAATATTATCAGTTAATGATTTCAAAATTAACTTAATTGGACGTACTGCATCATCGTTTCCCGGAATCGGTATGTCAATTAAATCCGGATCACAATTAGTATCTAAAATTGATATTATAGGTATACCTAATTTACGACATTCACGAACCGCTGTTATTTCTCTTTTTTGATCAACTAAAATTACAACATCTGGCAATTTTTCCATATTTTTAACCCCGTCTAAATGTTTCCGAAGTCTTTCTAATTCAGTTTTTCGTACCGATGCTATTTTTTTTGGTAAAAGATCGAATAATTGATCAGCTTCTTGTTGTTCTAATACTTTTAAACGAGCAATTCTACTTTTCAATGTAACCCAGTTTGTTAGAATACCTCCTAACCAACGATGGTTAACATAATATGAATTACAACGTTTGGCCTCTTGAGCAATTACCGAACTTGCCTGTCTTTTAGTTCCAATAAATAAAAAAGTTTTTTTTTGTTCCGCCGCAGATTTAACATATAAATTTGCTTTTTTTAACAGATGTGCGGTTAATACTAAATCTAAAATATGTATCGAACTTCGTTCTGTATAAATATATGGAAACATTTTTGGATTCCAACGAGAAGCTTTATGCCCAAAATGAACACCAGCTTCTAATAATTGGGCTAAACTTGGATTAGCCATAAAGAATTAACTCCTTAAAATTATGTATCTTACACTATATAAGATAGCAAAATATTAAGAAAGTCGTCTAGTTTTAAGATATTGATATCTTAAATTAATATTACTTTTTTTTATTTTTTTCTTATTAAAACTATCTACATAATTTTTACAACCAATTCCCGACGGAATTAAATGCCCAATAATAATATTTTCTTTCAGTCCTCGTAACCAATCTAAACGACCTTCAATGGCTGCTTTTGTTAAAACTCTAGTTGTTTCTTGGAAACTTGCTGCTGAAATAAAACTAGGATTATTTAATGCCGCTTTCGTTATTCCTAATAATAAAGGAACATAATAAGCTGCTTTTTTATTTTTAAAATTAACAACTTCATTGATATATTTTATATGATACAAATCAACAACTTCACGGGGTAATAATGGCGTTTGGCCTTCATGCGTAATCAGAACTTTTGCAGTCATTTGCTTTATAATTATTTCTAAATGTTTATTGGCAATATTAACTCCTTGTGATGTATAAACCGATTGAACTGAATTCAATATTAAAGACTGTATCTTTTTGAAGCTTTTATGACTTGCTTCATAATTATTTGATAAACGGCATAAAAATATAGTCTTATTTTCACTACAAATTAAATATTTTACTTTTGCAAAATAATTAAAATATAATTTTAATAAACTATGAGGATTGATTTTTTCATTTTCTTTGATTGTCAATCCTATTTTTTTGAATTCAAATGTTGCATCAATTGTAGTTTTTCTTATTAATAAACCTTTTTTCTGGCTTTTTGGAAAATGCTTACTTATACGTTTTCTTTTTCTTGCTTCTAATAACTCTTCGATTCTTGGTAGTCCTTGTACAATATCACCAGTGATCTCTTTTTCAAAATTCAATAAACCAATCATTTCCCCATTTTCTATAAAATCGCCATTTTTACAAAAAACACTGTTAACTTCATTTTCAAAATAATCTTCCGTTATTGAATGAATATTAATTGTTTTAAAAGGATATTCTAACAAATTAACAGACGCAACTTCGAAATTCAATTTTGTAATTTTTTTATCTAAAGGAGATTTTATTAACTCCGAACTTTTCATAAATAATGTAAAAACATTATCAAATTTAATACGCTCACTAGATTGTAAAATAGATTTTCGTTCTGATTTATAAATTTTATCTTTATAATCCGAATAACCATGCCAAGGTCGAAAATCTAAATTTGATAAAATTGTGGATTTACTATCTTTTTTCTTTATTAAAAATTCTCGAACAAAAATAGGAATACTAGATGTATAAATTTTTCCACGTTTTTTAATTAACATTCGAGAAAAATTAACTTTTTTAAATGTTTCAGAAAATGTCACATAACGAGAAGGACTTCGATTAATATTTAAGTAATTAATATTTATTACTTTTTTATTTTTTAATTTCAAATTGATAACATTACTTTGATCCTGTATTAATTTATATTTTAAAGAGATATCATTAACAAGATTGTCATTTTTACAATTTGGGAAAAAATAAGGCCGCCCTTTTTGAATAGTCAAAAATTTGTCGTTCTTTGCGATAATTTTCCCAATTTGATTAATATTTACATTATTGATTAATAAACGATTAAAATTTTTACTTTTTATTTTGTTTCTTTCAAGGATGATACAGTCATCATTAGTAATTAGAAAAATCTGTTTATTCTTTTTATACTTTATCTTACATTTGACTAATTTTAATGATTTATTAGCAATAACTTCAAAATAACCAAGAGTTGTATGACAACTTGCATATTGTTGGAAATTCATTGCTAAAGAAAACTGAATTTTAGTATATTTTAAATATGGGGATATATAATCAGTTAAATACAATTTTTCAGAGATTTTTAAAGATAAGTCATCTTTTTTATTAGTTTTACTGATTTCAATTTCGAAACGATCCGTTTTTTTAGAAGAATTCCGAAAATCTAAAGATACTTTAACTAAATTTACGGATTTTGGACACTTTATAATTTCGCCCGAGCTATATAAATAATCCAATGAATTTGAAATTTTTAAAATTGAATTTGAAACGGAGATCGATCTATTAAAAGGCTTATTAGGATTTAAAAATGGGACCTCGTATATTTCAATAGGTCGAATCAATAATTGAGAACTTGAGCCGGATTTTATAATTTCACATAATGAAATTTGTTTAATTTCTATAGTATTTAGTAGAATCTCACCAGGATAAAATAATTGATTATCAAAACTTTTCAAATAGTCGCCTCGATAAACACTTCCAGGTTTTATAGAAACTTCTTCAATAAATTTGTTTTTATTAGAAATTTTAATAATTCCGGATAACTTTGAATAAACATTTGGGATTATCTCAAAATTATCCGAAATAAAACTATTCGTTTTAATTAATAATAATTTTTTTTCGCAGTTTAATGAATGAGTTTCTTCGGGTAACCAAATTACAGTTTGATAATGCCGTTTTTCTATTTTTGTTAGGAAATGAACAAATTTATTTGAGTGGACACTTTTTTTTTGTATTGCTTTTTTATCATAAAAAGGAATTCCACCTGTTAACGACATAAAATGATTTGTAATCAAAGTACCAAATGATTTTTCTCGATTTAAGGGTACGCATAACTTTGAAGTTTTAAGATTACCATTTAAAAAGTAATTTTTTTCTTTAATAGATAGTATGTATTCATAATCAAATATAGATTTATCTAATTTATAAATTATCGAATTTGATAAAGTTAAAAAATAATTTTTAATTTCAATAAATTGATCAGGTAAATTTCCATTTCCGTTCTCAAAATTGATAAATCCAGCATATTGGTTTACGATTTTACTTCTAAAAATGTGACAATTTTTATTAATTTTATGATCGATATAAAAATTCAAAAATGAATTAACTGGTGCCCGAAAAACTTGACCAAATAAAATCCATAAAAGTTTATTTTGGGTGGTCAAATTTACTTTCCCTTTTAGCTTAGGAATAAAAACTTCGCCAGAAGAATTGCATAAAATTTGCTTTGTTTCTGTTTTAGTTTGCTTTATGCTATTGGATAATTGACCTAAAATCGTATTCTGTTTAACGTATTGTTTATTACTTATAAATAACAAAGTATTTCTAGGTAATTCTAACTGAACGGGTGAGTCACTGGAATTTTTCGGAATAATATATAAAAGTCCAGAACTTTCAGTTATTTCAACATTTTCCCCTCGATTCGTTCTAATTTTCGATGTTTTTAAAAAATCTGACATTTTAACAAAACCTTCAAATGGACTAATTAACTGCTGATCAGCTTGAGAAGTGAAAACCCCCCCAGTGTGAAATGTTCGCATTGTTAACTGAGTTCCCGGTTCACCAATTGATTGACCGGCTATAATACCGACAGCTTCGCCAATATCAACAATATTTTCATTGGCCAAATCCCATCCATAACATTTTTGACAAATAGATCTATATAAAGAACATGTTAATGGAGAACGGATATAAATTTTTTCTATTCTATGCTGTTTTAAAATTTGAATTAAATTTGGTGTTATTTGTTCATTAAAATCTGCGATTAACGTATTTGTCTTTTTATCAAAAATAGGTTTGTTTATTAATTGACCTAAAAATTTTTCATAAATTAAATTGTTGTCAAAGTCATTACAGGTAAGTAATAATGAATTTCTTGTTAAACAATCCTTTTCTCTAATAATAATATCTTGAGCCACATCGATCAATCGCCTAGTTAAGTAACCAGAATTAGCAGTTTTCAATGCAGTATCTACTATTCCTTTTCTTGCTCCATAACCAGACATTAAATAATCCGTAATAGTTAAACCTTCACGAAAATTTTTCTTGATAGGTAAATTCATAATTTGTCCGCTTGGATCAGACATTAATCCTCTCATCCCTACCAATTGTCGAACCTGAGATAAATTACCTCTTGCTCCTGAAAAAGCCATTATATATATAGAATTTAACGGATCATGTTTAGAAAAATATGAAACAACTTCATCTTTTAATGATTCACTTGTTATATTCCAAGTATCAATAACCTTTTGAAATCGTTCAACATCCGTAACTTTTCCTTTCGAACAAATTTTTTCAGTATTCAAAATTTCTTGTGTAGCATTTTTTAGCATTAAAGTTTTCGAATATGGAACTCGTAAATCTTCAATACTAATTGAAAGACCTGCTTTTGTAGCGTATTTAAAACCTAAATGTTTTAATTGATCCGCTAAAAAGCATGCTTTAATAGAACCATAGGTAGTAAAACTCCATGATAATATTTGTTTTAGCTGTTTTTTACCAACTAATGTATTTTGATACGTGTAATTTTTCATAAAATTCTTATTTATAAAATATTTAATGCTTTTTGAATTGTATAATTTAAAATTACCCGGCCAGCAGTTGTTTGTAAATACTGAACAATTTTTTCTCCTTCCTTATCTCTTCGAATTTGCAAATTTTTATAAAATTCGATTGTACTTTTATCTGCAAGCTCAATTTTTTTTATTATGTTTTCGGGTATCTCAATTTTTTTATTGTATCTAATCCAAATTAATGAATGTAACTCAATTTTTTCTTGATTATAAGCAAGTATCACATCTTTAAAATCAGCAAAATAATGATTTGATCCTAATAAATTTTTTATACTGTCAACTGTCAAGTAATAACACCCTAATATCATATCTTGACTAGGAGTAATAACAGGATCGCCATTTGCTGGAGATAAAAAGTTATAAGGTGCTAACATTAGCATATAACATTCTGATTGTGCTTCAAAAGATAAAGGAATATGTACTGCCATTTGATCGCCATCGAAATCAGCATTGAAAGCCGAACAAACCAAAGGGTGTAATTTTATAGCTCTTCCTTGAACTAAAATTGGTTCAAATGCTTGAATTCCTAATCGGTGTAAAGTTGGCGCTCGATTTAAATAAATCGGATGATTTGATAAAATTTCTTCAAGTATTGGATCAATTAAAGGCTCATTGTGTTGAATGAAAATTTTAGCAACTTTAACATTACTTGCTAACCCTTGGCTAATTAATTTACGAATAAGAAAAGGTTGAAATAATTCAATGGCCATTTCATAAGGAAGTCCGCATTGATTTAATTTTAAATTTGGACCAACTACAATAACTGATCTTCCGGAGTAATCCACACGTTTACCAAGCAAATTTTGCCGGAAACGTCCATATTTTCCTTTTATAATATCTGATAAAGATTTTAATGGTCTATTATTCGCACTTAAAGCCATTTTACCGCGTTTACCATTATCGATCAACGTATCTACAGCTTCTTGTAACATCCTTTTTTCATTTCGGATTATCAATTGAGGTGCGTCAATTTCTAATAATCTTAATAAACGATTATTTCGAGTGATTACTCGTCTATATAATTCATTTAAATCAGATGTTGCGAATCGTCCACCTTCTAATTGAATCATAGGTCTTAAAGCAGGTGGTAGTACAGGTAATATAGATAAAATCATCCAACTTGGATTGGACCCAGTAGCTAATAAATTTTCTAAAATTCGAATTCTTTTAATTGCTTGATCACGTAATTTATAAATTCTATGTTGTTCCCATTTTCTAAACCATTGTGAACTTTTATAAAATGGTTGTTCCTTAATTAATACTCGACTACAATAGTTTATAAAACTTCGAGTATCTTTAATTTCATATGTTAAATTTAATTTTGCCAGTTCTTTTCGAATTATTACTGAACCAATCAAATAATTCGGAGTTACTTTTAATAAATATTTGGGAATATTTGTTCGCGTTAACAAATTTTTCGGCTTAGGTTCAGGTTTCCTAGGATATCCTGTAAATCCTAGTCTTCTACTTCGTCGATAAAGTTGAAAATCCCAATGTAATCCATAAAAACTAACTTCATTATCAGCAATGAAATAAGCTAAAGAAGCTAGTTTAATTCTTTGTATGCGTTCATCCATTGTATGAACTTGGCTTGATTTTAGTGATTTAAATTTCAAACGATTTTTTTGATCTCGAATTGGAAATAAAACACCAGTATCGATTTTTTTTTCACATTGCTCTACTTCCAATAATAAAGCCATATAATTCGGACGGCTATTTGTGTACCAAATATGGGTAACAGGATATACTAAATTTATATGTCCCATTCGGTGTCTCCGGACTTTTGACTCAGTCAATTCAACTCCACACCTATCACAAACCAATCCTTCATAGCGTACTCGTTTATATTTCCCACAAGCACAAACTAAATTTTTATTGGGTCCAAAAATTCTTTCACAAAATAATCCGTCCATTTCTGGTTTAAATGTCCGATAATTTATTGTTTCTGATTTTCGGACTTCTCCTGTAACTTGACCATTTGGTAAAACTCGTTGGCCCCATTGTTTTATACGAGTTGGAGACACTAATTTAATTTTTATATAATCAAATTCTTTTTCAGGTCTTATCATTTTGTATTTTTAAAAAAAGATATTTTTAATATTTGATGCCGGTGAAAAAATTCTTTTTATTTTATTGTAATCTTCTGTTAGATTAACTTCGATTTCATATATTTTATTAGAAGTAAATTTTTCTAATTTATAAGTACTAATGTCTAATCCGATAGATCTTAATTCTTGTAACAAAACTTTAAATGATTCTGGAATTCCGGAAGTAGGTATAGGCTGACCTTTTACAATTGCGGTTAAGACTTCATTTCTACCTTGCATATCATCAGATTTAATTGTTAATAATTCTTTTAATGTATACGCTGCTCCAAAACCTTCTAGCGCCCAAACTTCCATTTCCCCGAATCTTTGACCTCCATGACGTGCTTTTCCTCCTAAAGGTTGTTGAGTTACTAATGAATAAGGACCAGTTGCACGAGCATGCATTTTATCATCTACTAAATGGATTAATTTTAAAATATATGCATTTCCAACAGTGATAGGATTTTCAAATTCTTTTCCAGTTCTACCATCAACTAGTACTATCTTTCCTGGTGAATATGGATTAAATAACCATGCTTCATTTTTTTCGATCGAAGCTTCTCGTAATTTTTTATTAATTAAAATTCTCGATACTTCTTTTCCATAAACTTCATCAAAAGGAAGTATTTTGAACCTACGGTTTAATTTATAACCAGCTAAACCAATAAGACATTCATATAACTGACCAACATTCATACGAGAAGGAACACCTAATGGATTTAATATAATGTCAATTGGGGTACCATCAGGTAAAAATGGCATATCTTGTCTTGGTAAAATTCGAGAAATAATTCCTTTATTACCATGTCGTCCTGCAATTTTATCGCCTACTTGAATTTTTCGGGTTTGAGCAATAAAAACTTGTATTTTTTCGAATTCATAAGCTAACTTATTTTTGCGTCGAAAACCTATTGTTCTTAAAACTCTTCCAGATTCTCCACTAGGCATTCGAAACGAACTGTCCTGAACTCCTTTTGATTTTGTACCAAAAATAGCTCGAAGTAATTTGGCTTCGGGTAATTGTTCCGAATCATCTTTGGGTGCAATTTTACCAACTAAAATATCTCCGGACTTTACAAAAGTACCAACTGATATTATACCATCATCATCTAAATGTTCGGTTTCTGAAGAATTTATATTTGGAATATATTTTGTAGTTTGTTCTCGTCCATCTTTTGTTAATTCAATTTCGATTTCATACTTTTCAATATGAATTGAGGTAAAAACATCTTCATAAACTAATCGTTCATTAATTAAAATTGCATCTTCGAAGTTATAACCTTGCCATGGCATATAAGCTACTAATGTATTTTGTCCTAATGATAATTCTCCTCCACTAATACTTGGACCATCTGCTAAAATTTGTCCCGATTGAACCTGTTCACCTTTCCATACTATCGGACGATGATTAATACAAGTTTCTTGATTAGAACGTTGATATTTTCGCAGTTTATATTCTGATTTCTTACCGGATTTTGAAACTACAACGATCTTTTTAGCTGTAACGTAATTTACAATACCCGATTCAGTCGAATTAATTGTAAAACCCGAATCCGCAGCAATTTGATTTTCAAGTCCTGTTCCAACAATTGGATTTTGGGGAATCAATAATGGAACCGATTGCCGTTGCATATTTGAACCCATTAATGCACGATTAGCATCATCGTGCTCAAAAAATGGAATTAAAGAAGCTGCAATCGAAACAACTTGAATTGGCGATATTGCAATAAAATCAACTCCTGATGGACTAATTGTCATAAAATCTTGCTTATATCGTACTGGAATAGAATTAAGCGTCAGATAATTATCTTTGCTAATAGGAATATCAGCTGGAGCAATTTTATATAAATCTTCAATATCAGCTGTTAAATAAATTGGTTTTCCTGTTTTAATTACCTTACCATTAATAACTCGCCAAAATGGAGTTTCTAAAAATCCAGAAGGATTAACACGCGCATAAGTCGTAAGAGATGCTATTAAACCGACATTTTGCCCTTCAGGTGTTTCAATAGGACAAATTCTTCCATAATGACTAGGATGAATATCTCGCACAGCAAAACTTATCCTATCTCGATCAAATCCACCAGGCCCTAATCCACTTATTCGGCGTTTATGGGTTAAAGATGCTAGCGGATTTGTTTGATCCATATACTGTGATAGCTGACTTGAACCAAAAAATTCTTTAACTGTTGCGGAAATTATATTAGAATTTAATATTAATGGAGATTCAACTTTATAAACTTGACTTAAAATTTTTCTCGATAGTCGTTGAAATCCTACTTTAAATAATTGCTGAATTAATTCACCCACAGATCGAACCCGACGATTTTTTAAATGATCGATATCATCACTTGCCGTTTTGGTAATAGATATTTTTATTAATGAATCAATAATAGCAAAAATATCATAATAAGTTATAGTTAAAATCTGATTCGATATTGTTAAATTTAATTGTCGATTCAAATTATCTCGCCCAATTTTTCCTAACCGATAATAACGAAAATCAAAAATTCTTGAAAATTCTGAAATTTTTTTATAAGATTCCGCTACATTAAATCTGAGTAATGAGCAGTCAGAATTTTCAGTTGTTGTTAGCGTTGGGGAATTAAAGTAAAAAAAATCAGAATACTCCAAATTTTTAGAAATTTCTAAATCATTTAGACCCATTTCCCTAAATAAATGCACAATTGGTTTTTTAGTTGTTTTATCTATCTGGATAATGATGTCATCTTCGAAACGATCTGTTATGGGGTACTTTTGAATATCTACTTTTTTATCACGTAAAAACCCAAATCTGATCCATGAACCATGTTCAGGTATTAAAGTTGCAGTATATAAATCTTTTCCTTCATATTTATTCTTGTAGATGTCTTTCTTTTCGAAATAATCTTTATCTTTAAGTATATCGCTTTTCTTATATTTTTTATATATTGGAAAATAAATTTCAGATTTACGAACTTCCGACTCTTTAATAAATTTTATTAGTTTTACTATTTTTTCAAAATTATTATGGATTTCAACTTTACAAAGTTGTAAATTTTCAATCAAATGTAGATTAATTATTTCATTTTTAAAAAGTAATACCGAATTATTAGCAATAATACTTTCCATTTTTTTATTGTAAATCAATACAGTCTTATTATAAAGTTCCAACTTCTTTGAAGACAGATATGCATATTTTTTATAAATTTCAGATTTATAAATTTTATTTAATTGATCTACGTTTGGGGTATTAGATTGAAATAAAATATTATTGTAAAGTTGACTTATAAGATTTAACTCTTCAATTCTATTACTAAATAATACGCTAATTCTTTTCAATTGATTCGGTTTTAATAATTCATCGTTCGATGTTCGCTTAGAATTCTCATAAATTAAAATTTGTAAAATTTTACATCTTACAACAAATTTTATAATATCATTAAAATGGCTCAAAATTATTTTTGATTGATAGAAATGAGCATTTTCAGTTAATAATGTATTAAAAATTTTAATGTATACATAATTATATTTATTTTCGTTTTGAAGAAGTCTTGATATAACATTGTAAAATTTTACAAATTTTACAATGTCTAAAAGATTATCTAAATTTTGCAAAAAAGCCGAATTTTTGGTAGTTGAAAATAAAAAATTTACATTTAAATCTTTGAATAATCCAAAAGATGTTTGAATAAAAGGTCTAAGTTTTGTAAAATTATTCGATAATAATAGCTTATTTAATTTTCGCCTTTTTTGTTTTTTATTTTTTTCGAAATAAATACCTGGACTTCGGATTATTTGGCTAATAATAATTCGTTCACAACCGTTAATAATAAACGTCGCAGCTGGTGTCATTAAAGGTAAACTAGCGATAGTGAGTTTTTCTTGCCGCATCATTATATTATTTCTCTTGTTCCGCATTTCAACAGGTATAGTTAATTGCGCAACATGATTTAATGCATATTTCTTTGCACTAGAAGTGAGATAAATTGGTTTTATCAATTTATATTCTTGTCCAAAAAAAACATACTCGATATTACCACTAAAATCTAGAAGTGAGGAAAAATTAGCCAATTCTTTAGCAAGACCTCGGGAAATGAACCAACAAAAGCTCATTCTCTGCATTTCACTAAAATCAGGTAGAGACGTTATATACTTAATGTGTTTTTTCATAGTATCTGAAGTTAGTATATTTTATCTGTTTTATTTTGATTAAAATAAAATATTGATTATCATTTTGATTAAATTTAAAAATTAATAGATTTCAATTTTAACGCTAGCTGTGCTTTCTTTCTCGCCGCTTTATTTTTGTGAAATATATTCTTTTTGTATGCTTTATCAATTAAACTGTAAAGCATATTTAAAATAGTTTTTAATTGTTCTTTCTCTTCAGGTTTTTGAGATACGGTATAAATTTTTATATGTTTAGAAAATAATTTAATTAAAGTTTTTATTGAAGTTTTATAAAACTTATTTTGTAATTTATTTCTATTTGAAGTTTTTATACGCTTCATTGCTGATTTATTGTTCGCCATATTAGTATTATGAATTTTTTAAAATAAGTCTTTTTATTTTATATTTAGAGTACAACATATAATTAAAATTGGCTATATTTAATAATAAAAATTTTTTATTTTTATTTAATCGATTATTTAAACCTTGATAAGAAATACATTTTTGGTCAAAATATATAAAAAACTATTTTCATTTTTTAAATGGCAAAACCTAAAGGTACAAGAATTCTTATTACTTTAGAATGTACAGAATGTCGATCTGACATTTCTAACAAACGCTCTTCAGGTGTTTCTAGATATACAACTCAAAAAAATAGACGAAACACTCCGGAACGAATTGAATTAAAAAAATATTGTCGATTCTGCAATAAATCAACAATACACAAAGAAATTAAATAAACTATGCAATCTCAGAAACGAAAAAATTCTTTAATTGATGAAAATCATAAAATTGATTATAAAGACATTGATCTGTTAAGATTATTTATAACAGGACAAGGAAAAATATTACCAAGACGTGCAACTGGGATAACCGTACAACAACAACGGAAATTAGCTAAAGCGATTAAACGGGCTAGAATGTTATCTTTATTGCCTTTTGTTGCGTAATAAGTTAAACAAAATTTAATGTAAATAGAAAAGTAAAAGTAATTATCATATTTCAATTGTATATTTAAACATAACAAATACTTTTACTTTTCTATTTATAATGTTTATTAATTAAATTCATTTATTTTAAAAGACACCATGGGTCGTAATCAACGAAACGATAACTTTATTGATAAAACTTTTACAATTGTTGCCGATATTCTGTTAAAAGTTCTACCTGCAAGTAAACAAGAGAAACAGGCCTTTTTCTATTATAGAGATGGAATGTCTGCTCAATCTGAGGGAGAATACGCTGAGGCTTTGGAAAATTATTATGAAGCTTTACAATTAGAAGAAGATCCGTATGATCGAAGTTATATACTTTATAATATTGGGCTTATTTATTCTAGCAATGGGGAATATATTCAAGCTTTAGAATATTATCATCAAGCTTTAGAATTAAATTTTGATTTACCACAAGCTCTAAATAATATTGCAGTGATTTATCATTACCAAGGTGTTAAAGCCTCAGAAAAACAAAATTTAGAGATCGCTAAAGGGTTATTCGATAAAGCAGCGGAATATTGGAGACAAGCAATTAAATTATCACCAAATAGTTATATTGAAGCGCAAAATTGGTTGAAAACAACAGGCCGTTCTAATACTGAAAATTTTTATTGATAAATAAACGTTTTCTATATACTTCAATAAATCAAACAATTTTGTTGTACAATTATGTTCAGTGAGCTAATTCTAAATTTATTGTTTTATTTTGAATAGTACGTATTACGTTAAATCCTGAAAGTGTATTTATTCTTGAATATTTAAATACGTTAAATCAAAATGATAGATACTATAACAAATAAAGGTTACGTTAGTCAAATTATTGGTCCTGTATTAGATATTGAATTTCCATCTGGAAATTTACCACCTATTTATAGTGCAATTGAAATTACAACGGAAACAGGTGGTACAACAATTGTCGAGGTACAACAATTATTAGGTGACAATAAAATTCGTGCAGTATCAATGCGTTCAACTGATGGGTTAACCCGAGGTACTGAAGCTATTGACTTAGGTGCGCCAATTAGTGTTCCAGTAGGTACTCCTACATTGGGGCGTATTTTCAACGTAATTGGACAACCAGTAGATGAACAAGGTGATGTTTCGATGGAAGAAACTTTACCAATTCATCGGGATGCTCCTATATTCACAGAATTAGAAACAAAACCTTCAATTTTTGAAACAGGTATTAAAGTTGTTGATTTACTAGCTCCGTATCGTCGTGGCGGAAAAATTGGCTTATTTGGCGGAGCAGGAGTAGGAAAAACTGTATTAATTATGGAATTAATTAATAATATCGCTAAAGCACACGGTGGTGTATCTGTATTTGGTGGTGTAGGAGAAAGAACGCGTGAAGGAAATGATTTATATGAAGAAATGAAAGAATCTGGTGTAATTAATGCTAATAGTTTTGCAGATTCAAAAGTGGCCTTAGTTTATGGTCAAATGAATGAACCTCCAGGAGCACGTATGCGTGTAGGTTTAACTGCATTAACAATGGCAGAATATTTCCGTGATGTTAATAAACAGGATGTATTATTATTTATTGATAATATTTTCCGTTTTACACAAGCAGGTTCAGAAGTATCTGCATTACTTGGTCGTATGCCTTCTGCTGTAGGATATCAACCAACCTTAGCAACCGAAATGGGTGCTCTGCAAGAACGTATTACTTCAACAACGCAAGGATCTATTACATCAATTCAAGCCGTATATGTACCAGCAGATGATTTAACCGATCCAGCTCCTGCAACAACATTTGCTCATTTAGATGCTACAACTGTATTATCTAGAAATTTAGCTGCAAAAGGTATTTATCCTGCTGTAGATCCTTTAGATTCAACTTCGACAATGTTACAACCTAATATTGTTAGCAAAATTCATTATGAAACAGCGGAAGAAGTAAAAGAAACTTTACAAAGATACAAAGAATTACAAGACATTATTGCAATTTTAGGTATTGACGAATTATCAGAAGACGATCGTTTAACTGTTGCTAGAGCTCGTAAAGTTGAGCGATTTTTATCGCAACCATTCTTTGTAGCAGAAATCTTTACAGGTTCACCTGGAAAATATGTAAGTTTAGAGGAAACAATTAAAGGATTTACAATGGTATTAACTGGTGAATTAGATGATTTACCAGAACAAGCGTTCTACCTTGTTGGTAATATCGATGAAGCGATTGCAAAAGCAGAAACCCTAAAATAAGGAATATATTCATGGCAATGAACATTCGCGTTCTAACTCCAGAGAGAATTATTTGTTCGACAAAAGCCGATGAAATAATTCTACCTAGTTTAACAGGTCAAGTTGGGGTTTTAGAAAATCATGCAACTTTAATTACTGCATTAGATACTGGTTTATTAAGAATTAAATTGGACGAAAAATGGACTCCAATAATCTTATACGGAGGTTTAGCTGAAGTTGATCAAAACCGTGTTACCGTACTAGTTAATGATGTTGAGGAACTTGTTACATTAGAATTAAATGAAGTAACTAAGCAACTAGAACAAGCAACTTTAGCTGTTGAAGAAGCTGAAAATAGCAAAGCTAGACTTGATGCTTCAGTAGAGCTTAAAAAAGCGACGGCTCGCTTAGAAGCTGTAAACTATTTATCATAAATAATGATAAATATCATATTTAAAATTTTATGATAAAATCTTTTATTGTTATGAGTAACTTTTCATAATGATAAAAGATACTTAAAAATCTTAAATTAAAAAATATGGCAACAAATTCTAATTTTAATTTTAAAAATAACGAAACTTTAACTTTTGAGCTTCCGTTTTCTGAACATGTTGAGGAATTGCGCCAGCGTTGCTTTCATGCTTGTTGGATAACTTTATTTTTAAGTTGTTTTACATTTTTTGAAGTCAAATTCTTAGTGAAAATCTTAGAGTCTCCAGTTGGGGATGTAACATTTGTTCAGCTTGCGCCGGGTGAATATTTTGTATCAACTGTTAAAATTGCTATTTACACGGGTTTTCTTTTAGGTAGTCCTTTTGCAATTAGCCAAGTTATGTTATTTTTATTACCGGGCTTAACAGAAAAAGAAGCGCGAATAATATTACCTCTACTTTTAAGTTCGTTAATTCTTTTTAGTTTAGGATTATTTTTTTCTTACTATGTGTTAATACCCGCTACTTTAGCTTTCTTTTTAAATTATAGCAAAGACGTTATTGCCTCGTCTTTGTCATTCGAACAATATTTTCAGTTTATCTTAGTTCTTTTTTATAGCACAGGATTAGCTTTTCAAATCCCTATCGTACAAATTTTATTGGGAATATTAAATATTGTATCGGCTAAACAAATGTTTGCTAAATGGAAATACATAATATTAGTTTCGACTATTATTGGAGCAATTTTAACACCTTCAACAGATCCGTTAACTCAACTCTTATTATCCTTTGCAATATTATTATTATATTTTTCAGGTGCAGGAATCCTGTTTTTAATAAAAAAATAATCTCTAAGTATATTTTAAAAGTCTTTAATCTATGACAAATAATAAAATTTTAAAAAATATTTTATTTACTTTTATAATTGGAATAAATTTATTTAATTTTTCCATTGAAAAATCTTATGCATATCCCGTATTTGCACAACAGGGGTATTCAAATCCTCGCGCTGCAAACGGAAAATTAGCTTGTGCCAATTGCCATCTTAATCAAAAAGCAATAGAAATTGAAGCACCCCAAGCAGTATTACCTAACTCAATTTTTGAAGTTGAAGTAAAAGTTCCATATGACATTAGTCGTAAACAAATCGGAGCAAATGGTAAAAAAGCCGATCTAAATGTTGGAGGTATTGTAATCTTACCGAAAGGTTTTAAATTAGCGTCAAAAGATCAAATATCACCAGAAGTAAAAGCAAAAAATAAAGGGGTATTCATTTCTCCATATAGCACAGAATTCGATAATATATTAGTTGTCGGACCAATTGCAGGAAAAACTCATCAAGAATTGATATTTCCAGTCGTTGCACCTGATCCAGCAAAAGATGCAGAAGTTAAATATTTAACTTATCCTCTTTATGCGGGTGGAAATAGAGGTCGAGGACAAGTATATCCTACTGGTGAAAAAAGTAATGTTAATATATTTACTGCAGTTCAAGCAGGACAAATTTCTGAGATTACAATAACAGAAAAAGGAGAATCTAATATTAGTATTGTAGATCCTTCAGGAAAATCTATGTCTCAAATCGTACCGAAAGGATTAGATTTGATTGTAAAACAAGGTGATGTAGTAAAAACTGAACAACCGTTAAATTTAAATCCAAATGCCGGAGGTTTTGGCCAGGAAGAAACGGAAATTGTTCTACAAAATCCTTTACGAATTATTGGTTATTTAGGTTTCTGTCTATGTGTATTATTAACTCAGATCTTCTTAATATTAAAGAAAAAACAATTTGAAAAAGTACAAGCTGCAGAACTTAACTTCTAAAAAAATAGAATGATATATGTATATCATTCTATTTTTTTATGTAAATATAATTAGTATAATTCATCTTCTTGATGAACTAATACTTTACAATCTGATTTAGGATACGCAATACAAGTTAACACAAACCCTTTTTCTACCTGATCATCATCTAAAAAAGTCTGTTCAGATTGATCAATCTCACCTGACTCAACTATACCTGCACACGTAGAGCAAGCTCCCGCACGACATGAATAAGGTAAATCAAGTTCTTGATCTTCTGCCGCGTCTAAAATAAATACACTTTCATCACAATCGATAGTTGAATCAATGTCGTGTTCTTCACTAAATAATGAGACCTTATAAACTGCCATATAACTCCTTGATTTAAAAACTTATAAAGTATAACTTAGAAAATAGTTTTTCTTTGTTTCTTTACTAATATCTATTATAATACTTAAAGTGAATACAAATAATTTTTTTTACAAATATTTTAATTTTTATTAATTAAATCGCTGTTTTAGTCGACTTGCTTTTCCTTTTAGATTTCTTAAGTAATATAATTTTGATCTACGAATTTTTGAAGAGCGTAATATATTAATTGAATCAATCTTAGGTGAATGAACTAAGAACACTCGTTCTATACCAACGCCTTGAAAAACTTTTCTAACAGTTATGGTTGTATTCACCGAATTGTTTTTTTTTGCAATAATTGTTCCTTCGTAAAATTGAACACGTTCACGGTTACCTTCTATAATTTTTACTCCAACTCGAATATTATCTCCAATTCGCATTTTCACAAGATCTTTTTTCAAAAATTTATCTTGGATCTTATTAATTATTTGTTGATAATTTGAATTTGTCATCTATTTATCCTATCTTATTCTAATACCAAAAATTGAGTTATATTATTCCATAATATATATTACATACATATTAAACAAAAGACAATATTTAAAAACCTTAGTGCATTCGACTGGGTTCGAACCAGTGACGTTCCATAGGAAAACGGATTATGAGTCCGGTGCCTTCAACCACTCGGCCACGAATGCATTAAATACTAGTATAATATATTATATTAAATAATATTTTATCTTTACATTGAAATTAAGTGGAGCTGATGGGAATTGAACCCACGTCCATTTAATTTCTTTTTAAACATTCATTCACAAGTTTAGTTCTAAATTTAAAAGAACAGTTATAAATTAAAATATTATTCTAGACCCTAAAAATCAATTAATTTTTAGAGCGAAGTGATTAAAATTAGAAGAAATGGTTAAAAATAACTTTTTTATGCCATTGCTAATTTTGGACTAAATGAAATTATATTGTTAGCATTTATTATTAAATGTTAGTATGTTTTTACGAAGAATACAAACTTCGACTTGCATCATATTTAAAAAAAAATTCAAATGTCGAAACCAAGACAGCCCCAATGAAATTAAATTATAGCAAAAATGTCAACAATGCTAAGCATGAAGGGAATCGAACCCCCGACTTTCAGAATCGGAATCTGATGCTCTATCCACTGAGCTACATGCTTATTATTTTATTAATATTGCCAATAAATAATTTAAATTCAATAGAAATTTCTATTGAATTTAAGTTATTTATTAGTAGTAAATTTTACCACCACCCCATTTTTCTGTAACAATTCTTGGTTGTAACATGATGTGACCAGCTATAGAATATAAATCTTCATCTGTCAGTGATCTCATTCTTGGGTAAATATCAGCACTTTTAATACTTGGATGAATTTCAGCAATAGATTCTAATCCATCATATGTCACTGGGTTTTTTAAATAATCTACTAATGCAACGATATTATCACGACGGGGCGTTGCCAAACTTAATGCTTCAGGATCAAGTCCAACATTCGGGTTTGTTTTTGTAATACCACCTGTATGACAAGCTCCGCATGTAGCATTAAATAGACGCTTACCACGTTTCACCTGTTCGGGAGTCAATACAGTAGTTTTCCCAGATCCGTCCACTACTACAGTACGAGTTGCTTCATCTAAATCGATTGATAATGCATTATTTACAAAAACATTAAATATACAGAAAAATAATAAAGCTGAAGAAATAAAATATTTTTTAAACATAATTTTAAATATAATAATTTACATGTTAGAAACTCAGAAAATAATAAAAAATCTATTATCTTTTCTGAGTTTTCAATTTAACAATATTTGATAATAATCCACGTAATCTAATATTTTCCCAACCTGCTACAAGTAAAGATATTATAAGTAACACTTGGCTAAATAATAAGATTGGATCAAGACGCCATCCATGAACAATTAAGATGCAACTATACAGTAGCCCAATTGTTGCAAAAAAAATATCTTCATCTCTTGCAACTTCAGGTTTAACAATTCTTAGTAGATACAATAACATCACCCCTAGGCCCAAAATAAACCCTAACAAAATGTTTAAACCAAAACCTACATTTATCATATAGTATAGTTTCCTTTTAATTAACTATAATTAATCAGTTTAAAAATTAAATAAAATAATTAAGATCTTGTAACCCGATCACTTTTGCTAATAATAACTAAAGCAACTGCTATAAGAATAACCACAAGACTGCCTGCGACTAAACTAGAAATAAAATTTGCTAATGAAGTTGTCATTTTGATTCCGTTTTAATTTATATTAAAATTAACTACTATCGACTAATTCTTCGTACCATCGTTTCTAAATACCAATTAAAATTAATTGTTATCTACCTACACTTATATTATAGTAAACTATTTCAATAAATTAATATTTAAAATAACAAATTTTAAAAGGTATAGCTTTCAAACTAACCTATAAATCATATTTTATGCTGCTATTTTGCAATCCTGACATGTTAAATCACGAAATAGGTTATAAAAAGACTATACCCTAATTATATTTTAGCAAAATATAATTAAATATGCAATAAATTTTTTTTAATAACAAAAGATATTGTTATTAAAAAAGATTTCTAGTATAATTGATTTTGGAACAAGCCCGGATAGCTCAGTTGGTAGAGCAGTGGATTGAAGATCCTCGTGTCACCAGTTCGAATCTGGTTCTGGGCAATCAATTTTCTAAATTAATAAATTTAGCATATTTTTCTTTGAATTTTAGTTTTATTGATCCTGTAGGTCCATTTCTATGCTTTGCAATAACTAATTCTGCAATCTCCGATTCTTTTAAATTTAAATTGTAATAACTCTCTCTATAAAGCATCAATACTAAATCAGCATCTTGTTCAATTGATCCGCTATCTCTAAGATCCGATAATATAGGTCTTTTGTTAATACGGTTTTCTACATTACGACTTAATTGAGAAAGAACTATTATTGGTACTTTAAATTCCCTAGCCATACTTTTTAATATACTCGTAACATAAGATAACTCTTGTGTTCGATTGCTAGTTTTAATAGAAGAATTTTGTATCAATTGTAAGTAGTCTATAATTACTAAATTAATATTATTATGTTCAAATAAAATTTTTTTAATTTTTGAACGAATTTCTTGAACCGAAATATTGGGACTATCGTCGATAAATAAGGGTAGTGAAGATAAATTTTTGACTATTTCTTTTAATAAACTCCAATTTTCTTGTGATATATGACCAGCTTTTAAACGTCTGCTGTTAATTTCCATTTCATTCGCTAATAAACGGTACATTAACTGTTCTTTAGACATTTCTAAACTAAAAAATAAAATAGGAGATTTATAAGTTTTAATAATATTTAATGCTATATTTAAACAAAGAGCTGTTTTTCCCATGGAAGGTCTTCCAGCAAAAATAATAAGATCCGATTTTTGAAACCCTTGTGTAAATAAATCTAGAGCATAAAATCCTGAAGCAATGCCAGGTAAAGATGGATTTAATGATTTTTGCCGTAATTCTTTAATTGTATTCGAAAAAAGTTCTGCACTACTTAAAATATCTTGATTATTATTTTTGTTTGTTATATAGAAAAATTGCTTTTCTAACTCATTGAGAATATTTTCTATAGGGATATTTGTGACATAACCAGAATTAATAGTTTTATACCCAAATTGTATTAATAATCGTCTTAAAAACTGATCTTGTATTATTTGAATGTATTTTTCAAAATAAACCAAATTTGGTACTTGATCAATTAAATCTGTTATAATTTGTATACCTCCAATTTGATCTAATAATCCATTAATTTGTAGAAAAGTTGTTAAAGTTATAATATCTATACAATTTTTTTGTTGGTATAAAAAAATTATCGCTTTATAAATTTCTTGATGATTTTTAAAATAAAAAGTTTCAACTTTGATCTTTTGTAAAGCAATCTCAATTGCTTCAGAACTAATTATGAGACTACTTAAAACTATTTTTTCTGCAATAGTATTATGAGGTAAATATATGGTGTTTGATTCTATTGTTTTTGTATCTTTTCGCATTTTTTAATCAAAATTCGTTTATCAAAATAAAATTTAAAATCTTGCAATTTTTTTACAAAATAAATAAACTTAAATATCGTAAGCGTCCTTAGTTCAGTTGGTAGAACGCTAGTCTCCAAAATTAGATGTCGAGGGTTCAAGTCCTTCAGGGCGCGATTCTCTTCTAACAAGAGGTTTATTTATAGAATTAAATAAAATTCTAACTTATTATTTGATTTGACTAATTGAATATTTTACTGAAAATGATTATAAATCATTTCTATTTTGCTTAATTCTTCAATTAGTTTATATATGGTTATAGATCACGAATAGAAATATAAAAAACCAAAGGGTAATTTTTAGTCTTTCTGACTATTATAAAATTCATCAAATCGAGTTCTAAATGATAGAAATATAACAACATTATAAATTAAGAAATTAAAAAAAATTGTGTACATACAGCCATACAATTTTCTTAAATTCACGACCTTAATCAATTTTATAGATTTGATATACGTAACTTTTACTTTTAGCTTATGGCCAAAAAGATAACTGCTTTAATAAAATTAGCTTTACCAGCTGGTAAAGCTACGCCAGCACCTCCAGTAGGGCCTGCTTTAGGACAACATGGTGTAAATATTGCTGCTTTTTGCAAAGAATACAATGCAAGAACAAATGAAAAAGCTGGGTTAATTATTCCAGTCGAAATTTCTGTTTATGAAGATAGAAGCTATACATTTATTTTAAAAACGCCTCCAGCTTCAACTTTATTAGCAGAAGCTGCTAAAATAAAAAAAGGTTCTTCATCCCCTAATCGAATAAATGTAGGCTCGGTTACAAAATCTCAATTAGAAGAAATTGCAAATATCAAGTTGCCAGATTTAAATACTACCAAAATAAGTAGTGCTATCAAAATCGTTGAAGGAACGGCTCGAAATATGGGTATATCTATTATAGACTAATTTGACTTCGATATTATATACTTAGTAATGCAATAATTAAAATACATGAGAAAAATTTCACGACGTCAAAAAGATAATTATACAAAAACTCAAAAACTTATTTCTTCAAATTTAGAAGAAGCTATAAAAATTCTTAAAGAAACATCAAATGCTAAATTTGTTGAGACAGTAGAATTACATGCAAATCTAAATATTGATCCAAAATATGCAGATCAACAACTCCGAACTACGGTAACCTTACCTAATGGAGTAGGAAAAACCGTAAAAATAGCTGTTTTAACGGATGAAGGTAAATTTGAGGAAGCTCTCGCTAATGGTGCAGATATTGTTGGGAATACTGATTTAATACAAGAAATTAGTCAAGGCAATCTCAATTTTGATTTATTAATTGCTACACCAGAAATGATGCCAAAATTAGCAAAACTGGGAAGGGTACTTGGACCAAAAGGTTTAATGCCATCACCAAAATCCGGAACAGTTACTACGACATTATCAAATACATTATCCGAATTCAAAAAAGGAAAATTTGAATATAAAGCGGATAAAACAGGCGTAGTACATATAAGTTTTGGAAAAGCTAATTTTACGGAAATGGAATTGATTGAAAATTTGAGGTCTTTATATAAATCGATTGAACAAAATCGACCATCTGGAGTAAAGGGTAAATATTTTAAAACTCTATATATCTGCAGTAGCATGGGACCCTCAATTCAAATTGAACTAGACGCTTTTACTAAATAAAAAATATTTTAACAATAGTTTAGTAATAAATACTATGACAGAAAGAACTGATCAAATAATAGAAGAATTAAAGACATTAACATTATTGGAAGCATCGGAGTTAGTGAGTAAAATAGAAGAAACGTTTGGAGTAGATGCGTCTGCAAGTGTTGGTGGTGGCGCTGTTGTCATGGCAGCGGCTGGCCCAGTGGAAGAGGTAGAAGAGAAAACTGAATTTGACGTCATGTTAGATGAAGTTCCTGCCGATAAGAAAATAGCTATTTTAAAAATAGTTCGAGGTTTAACCGGATTAGGTTTAAAAGAAGCAAAAGAGCTTGTCGAGTCGGCCCCTAAAGTAATTCAAGAAGGTTTACCTAAAGATGCAGCCGAAGAAGCGAAAACACAAATTGAGGCAGTTGGTGGGAAAGTTTCATTAAAATAATAATGATAAAAATAAAAATTATTTTTAATATTTATTTAAATAATTTTTATTTTTATCATTATTTCATGTTAATATAAATGTATGGGTTGCTAACTCAATGGTAGAGTAGTCGGCTTTTAACCGATAGGTTCTGGGTTCAAGTCCCAGGTAACCCAAATCAAGTTTAATACTAATATATATAATAGATTATCTTCATTAACTTTTTATTAATAATGTAAGTGAATTGGGCTATTATTTTGTTATTTTGTAACTCCGAATCCGAATATTCGAATATACAAGTCTGAAAATTTTAAAATTATAATAGGATTGGATTTTACATTTTTTAATATTTTGAATTTTTTATTCTTAGATTTTTTTTTAGTAAAAAATTGACTAAAAAATCAATAATTTATAAATAATGAGAATGAACCAACCAAATTGATCGACTTAAATTGTAGTTAATTTTTAATCGATTAAAACAGTTGTTTAAATCTTTGTTTATTTATTATTAGATTATTTATTAAAAATATAAAATTTTAACAAAAATGTTATATGTATGCCTATTTATAACAAAGTAAAAATTTTTGGGCTTAACTCGGAATAACGAATACTGAAACTTTGTTTAGGTTAATATTTTTTTTACTTTACCATTTTTAAAGTAAAATACTACAAGCATTAGCTATAAAATTACTTTATTTTTAAAATTTAAATTATATATTAAGGTAAGGATTTAAGAATGATTAATTGGCAAGTTATAGGTCAACTTTTGGCAACAACTATTATCATGTTATCAGGTCCCGCTGTAGTCGTATTGTTGGCTTTAAAAAAAGGGAACCTTTAATAAAATAAATATCAATAAATCAATTTTTAAATTTTTTTAAGGAATATTTATGATAACAGCTTTAACACTTTTATTAGTTTTACTCTCATTAGCTTTAATTGTTACAGTTCCGGTAGCTTTAGCTACACCCGGTGATTGGGAAGAGTCTAAAGGTACATTCAATCGTGGTTTTCAAATCTGGGTAAGTCTTGTTTTAGTTATAGCAGCAGCTGATGGTATTCAATCATCAATTTAAGTTAATTAGAAATTATAGCTAACTATAATTTCTAATTAACTTAAATTGAAAAAAACTATTGACAAATGAAGACTGCACCGATAAACTATCTAATAATATATTGTTTATCTAGATCAAATAAAAACTATAAGTACTTGCGGGCATAGCTCAGTGGTAGAGCGCAACCTTGCCAAGGTTGATGTCGCGCGTTCGAATCGCGTTGCCCGCTTTTTAACTCTGAAAATCATTAATTTTTAATATTAATACTAAAAATTAATGATTTTCAAGTACAAAAAAATTTAAGCCCCCATCGTCTAGAGGCCTAGGACAGCTCCCTTTCACGGAGCAGACAGGGATTCGAATTCCCTTGGGGGTAATATAATTAGAAAAGATATATTCCAAGGTTAGAACGTGTTATTACAGATTAAATTTTATTGCCAATCCGATATATAAAGAAATTAAAATCCAAGTTAGACTGTTTAGAAATTTTTCTGTAGAACTTGGAGATCCTAATATATCGTTTTTAAGGGTAAAACTAGATAACCCCGTATTGTTTGGGGTTCTAGTTAAAATTATTAAAATTAAAACTAAATCTAATATCAACCAAATAAGTTTTAACATATACTTGAATTTATTAAATTAAAAAAGATGTTTTCTTTACATCTAAACATCATCATCAATTTCAAAAATCTCTTTAAAAACTTTTGAAACTTTGTCACCAGAATCAATAGACTCTAAAGGATCTTTTCGCAAACGGTGTCGTAGACATAGAGTAATGATTTTTGAAATATCTTCCTTTGTTACTTGATCTCTTCCATTATATGCAGCATATGCTTTAGCAGCTCGATTTGTTACAATATCTCCTCTCAACCCATCCACGTCTAATTGGCTACAAACTTCAGAAATTTTAACTTGTAATTCATAATCCAATTTAACTGACGGTAACAATTTTTTAGACGCAACGATTTTGTCACGTAATTGTTGTTGTTGTGATTGATAATTTTCAAGCCAAATTTCTGGTGTTTGGTCGAATGATGTTCTTTCTTCAACTACTTTTACCCTAAGTATTGGGTCTTTGACTGTCCGAATTTCGGCATGCATACCAAATCTATCTAATAATTGAGGTCGTAACTCTCCTTCTTCTGGATTTCCAGAACCGATTAAAACAAAACGAGCTGGATGGCGAATCGATATTCCTTCTCTTTCTACGGTATTCCACCCAGATGCAGCTGAATCTAATAAAACATCAACAAGATGATCATCTAATAAATTTACCTCATCTACATATAGTAATCCTCGGTTTGCTTTTGCGAGTAATCCTGGTTCAAACGCTTTTATACCATCAGTTAGAGCTTTTTCGATATCAATTGTTCCACAAACTCGATCTTCTGTTGCACCCAATGGTAAATCGACCATAGGTATTTTAATTTGCTCGGTTTCTAAAGTTTCATTATTTTGAATGGCTTTCTTAACCTCATTTCCCATTAAATCCAAGTCAGATTTATGAGAGTTAAACGGATCATTTTTAACTATTTCAATTTCTGGTAATAAATCTGCGATTGCCCTAATTGTAGTTGATTTGCCAGTTCCTCTATCCCCCATAATCATAACACCACCAATTTTAGGATCAATTATGTTTAACTGTAAAGCCAACTTCATTTCTTCTTGACCTACAATTGCGGTAAATGGAAATACTGGTGTACTAAATTTTTTTAAATCTGCTGCTACCATAATATATTTATTTTAAATGAAATTATTTAATATATAGAAAAAATAATTATTTTATTGGTATAGTGTAGCACCTAAACGGATAGCAAAAATACCAGATAATAATGCTAGTAATAAAATAGTGTAGACTTGAGAATCGGTAATCATAAAATGCTCCTTATGTAGTTATTAAGATTGTTTTGATTCTAGAAAATTCAAATAAGTGATTCTTATTAATTTAAAATTATAACGTATTTTTAAATATATTATGCAA
>Ga0208544_10000109_pt1:47500-64683 | contig 64683 bp, 69 predicted proteins | sample DEB08_DNA_9_FD_184526 | JGI IMG/M metagenome (GOLD analysis project Ga0208544, IMG submission 184526) | Aqueous microbial communities from the Delaware River and Bay under freshwater to marine salinity gradient to study organic matter... | ecosystem: Environmental > Aquatic > Marine...
GCAGCTGCAGGCTTCGAAAAAGGTATTAACCGTGCAAATGAACCTGTATTATCTATGCGTCCAATTGATTAATAAATAATTAATACTTCAATAGTTCTATCTCTAATTAAATTCTAGATAAGAATTATGTTATTTATAATATATATAATGTTATATGTTATAAATAACATACAATATTTGTAAAAATCATTTAATTAAAAAAAGAATAAATTGACATTTTGACATTTAGCTTGTATAATGTAAGTGTAAGTTAAATATTCTGTAAAAACAAATTTATTTAGATAAAAAGCGAGAAATTAAAAAAGAGTTTTAAAAAGTTAATTTATTATACGTCGAATAATTATATTCGAAGGTTATTTTTTAATATTATCACGCGGAGTAGAGCAGCCTGGTAGCTCGTTGGGCTCATAACCCGAAGGTCAATGGTTCAAATCCATTCTCCGCTAAAAAATTTGTAAGTTAACAGAAAATTATCAAGTTTTTTACTAAAATAAGAATGGAAATATTAAATAGATAATAAGGTTTTACGTATGACACTGAATTTACAGACTCCTTTCCCTACTTTTGGAGGAAGTACTGGTGGTTGGTTACGTTCTGCTGAGGTTGAAGAAAAGTATGCTATTACCTGGACCAGCAAAAAAGAACAAATATTTGAAATGCCTATTGGAGGAGCCGCCATTATGCGTAATGGCGAAAATCTTTTATATTTAGCACGAAAAGAACAATGTTTGGCTTTAGGGACGCAGCTTCGTACTTTTAAAATTAATGATTATAAAATTTATAGAATCTTTCCAAGTGGAGAAGTTCAATACTTACATCCAAAAGATGGAGTTTTCCCAGAAAAGGTTAATCCTGGTCGAATATCTGTAAATAGTAGAGATTTTTCTATAGGTAAAAATCCTAATCCAGCATCCATTAAATTCAGTGAGACCGACACTTATGAAAGTTAATTTATATTAGATTAGTTTTAAACTAATCTTTTGGCGAGATGGCAGAGTTGGTCGATTGCGTCTGATTTGAAATCAGATGAATCTTTACGGATTCCGTGGGTTCGAATCCCACTCTCGCCTTATACACAATGTTACTATTTTTTTTCTAATTCAAACAATAAAATTTGCTTATTTGTGTCTTGACTTGATATTTAAAAAATTATATGAGTAAAGTATACGATTGGTTCGAAGAACGATTAGAAGTTCAAGCAATTGCCGATGATATTTCTAGTAAATATGTTCCCCCGCACGTAAATATTTTCTATTGTTTTGGGGGTATTGTTTTAACCTGTTTCCTTGTACAAGTAGCAACAGGATTTGCAATGACTTTTTATTATAGACCAAGTGTGGTAGATGCTTTTGCCTCAGTTGAGTATATTATGACAAGTGTGAACTTTGGTTGGTTGATTCGTTCTGTTCATCGTTGGTCTGCTAGTATGATGGTAATGATGATGGTACTACATATTTTCCGGGTTTATTTAACAGGTGGATTTAAAAAACCAAGAGAATTAACATGGGTTACAGGGGTTATATTAGCTGTAGTAACTGTTAGTTTTGGTGTAACAGGTTATTCTTTACCTTGGGATCAAGTAGGATTTTGGGCTTGTAAAATCGTAACAGGTGTACCTGCAGCTGTTCCATTAGTAGGTCAACCCGTAGTATTACTTCTAAGAGGTGGCGAAAGTGTTGGTCAAAGCACTTTAACTCGTTTTTATAGTGCACATACATTCGTATTACCAGCTGTTGCTGTTGTATTAATGTTGACACATTTCTTAATGATAAGAAAACAAGGTATTTCTGGACCCCTTTAAAATCATTAAAGTTTTAATGATTTTTAACTTATTTTAAAATAAACAAAAGGAATATATTATTTATGTCAGTAATTAAAAAACCAGATTTAGCGGATCCCAAATTAAGAGCGAAATTAGCAAAAGGGATGGGCCATAATTATTATGGTGAGCCTGCTTGGCCAAATGATTTGTTATATGTTTTCCCAGTTTGTATTTTAGGTACAATCGCATGTCTTGTTGGATTAGGGGTTATGGCTCCAACACAATTAGGGGAACCAGCAGATCCTTTTAATACACCTTTAGAAATTTTACCAGAATGGTATTTTTTCCCAACTTTTAATTTATTACGTGTATTACCAAATAAATTATTAGGCGTATTAGCGATGGCCGCTGTGCCAGCAGGACTAATTACGGTTCCATTTATTGAAAATGTAAACAAATTTCAAAATCCATTCCGTCGTCCTCTAGCAAGTTTAGTCTTTATTTTTGGATTTTTTGCTGCAGTTTGGTTCGGTATCGGAGCATGTTTACCAATTGATAAAGCAATATCGTTAGGATTTTGGTAAAATATTAATAACTTAATTTTGTTTTTTACAAAATTAAGTTGCTAATATTTTGTTTTTATAATATAATATATTATATATAAGTATGATACTGCTAATTATATAAATTTATAAGGGAATATGGTATTATAAAATGATTTGGTCAACAATTAATTTAGCAGCTTCGATAGATTTAAACGATCCACAATATTCGCTTGAAGCGGTTATGTCAGAACTGTATCCAGATTATACGTTTCAAGAAAATGCTCTTCGGTATTTGAAAGAAATAAAAGCTGGCGGTCTTACTTTATTTGATATTGAAACTATATTAATTTGTCTACTTATTATTAGATTTTTGTATTATTCGGTAAGGTATAACCCTATAACTTCAATAAAATTATGCGCTATAGGAGGTATATCTTGTTATTGTTGGTGGATAGTATTAAATGATTGCGTGAAAGGTTACTATGAAGGAATGGAATATCAAACTTTATTAACCCGAATGTACTATGAGCATGATTCCTATCGAGATGAGCTCGAAGAGAATCTCGAAGAAAAATGGCAGATAATAAAACTAGAGCGGTTAATAAAGGGCAAAAATCCAGAAGAGATAAGATTACGGCATATAGTTCGAACAGTTTTTGATTGGGTATCTGAAAATATCGTTTTTAAAGTCCTTCCGATGATTGATATAGAACCATTAACTATAGTCACTACTTTTATCTATAACATAGTTGTAGAAAAATGGGATCTTATTTATGAATCAGTATCAGGATTTTTTGTCAGTCTTTACCCATATGCAATATATACTTTTTTTATTCGAAAACAGAAAAAATTAATGCCTTACCATATTAGATGGCATTATACTTTTATAATACTCACGACTCCTTACCACAATTATGTACCGGCATGTACTGCTAGAGCAGAATTGTTTATTGCCCAAACTCTTGTACCAAGAAATCGGTTAATTGAAGCTGGGGAATTAGAAATTATAATAGGATGTGTTGCTTTAACTCATATGGCCTTTGTTACTACTGCAATGTTACACGCACTATTTAATCAATATTTTTATATTCCTCTGTTCAGTTTTACTACCGAACTTCATATTGGGAAACGTCCTAAAGAAAGTTTTTATAGTGGTGGTTATACTTCTTGGCAAGATCATTGGAACTTCTGGGATGAAAAAAGTTATAGAAGTGCGTTAAGATTATGGTGGGGTTGGTTAGGTAGAGGTGTGCAAAAAGAGGACAAAGAAATTCGGAAATTATCTAAACAAGACAGACGGAATTTCTATAAAGAAAGTGTTGATGTATGGATAATAAGAAAACTGGCAAATTTCATAAAATTTATCCTAAATATTGGTAAGAAAAAATAAAAAAAGCTTAAAAATAATGGTAACTATCATTATTTTTAAGCTTTTCTATTTTTTAAAGTGATGAACCTAGCCCTGAATAAGCACCGTAAATAAATAAACTAAGTACCCCAATAGCAGCTAACCCGGCTACTAAACCAACAAGCCATAAAGGAATTCGACCAGTATTTGACATATAAAAACTTCCTTTTAATATTTTTAATTAATTGAAGAAATAACTTGAAAATAAAACGGCTAAAACAAAAATTAATAAGAGTCCCCAATATAAAGAAGTTCGATTAAGTTCTACAGCTTGTTTATTAGGATTAGGACCTGTCATAAAGTTACCTATTTTAATATTAGTTAATATATTTATTGTTTTATCGTTGAATAAATTGCATGGCTGTGATTCCACCTATAAAAAATACAGTTGGAACGGCTAATCCGTGAATGGCTAGCCAACGGAATGTGAAAATTGGATATGCAACTGGTTGATTAACGTTTTTTGACATAAAATTACCTATTATTATATATTATAATCCTTTAGTTAAATCTTCTAATTCTTGCTTCGCACTAAAACGATCATTCACTAACGGTACTTGTTGACGATCTTGTGTAAAATATTCATTTGGTCGTGGAGTTCCAAAAGCATCGTAAGCTAATCCTGTGCTAACAAATAACCACCCTGATACAAAAAGAGACGGTATAGTAATAGTATGAATAATCCAATAACGTACGCTAGTAATAATATCCGAAAACGGACGCTCACCTGTAGATCCACCAGACATATTTTTCTCCTATAAAAAATGATTGTTACTCATTCGAATCAGAAATCTAATTAATAGCGGGCAGGGGGAATCGAACCCCCATCATTAGCTTGGAAGGCTAAGGTTTTACCACTAAACTATGCCCGCATACTCGAATTATATAATTATATATGTAGAAATAGCAATAAAATATTACAAATTTTCTAAATTTAAATTTAAAAACTTAGCTAGATCTGATGCGTTTTCTTCTAAATCAGAAATAGTACTTAATTCTTCTAATGAGGTTAAAGGGATTTTTCGCTCGTCTTTTAAACATAAATATAAAACACGTTTAGGGTTTAACCCTTCTGATATTTTTATGCCTATTGAACGTACATTATTTAATGAATAAGTTAAAAATATTTCTCTATTTTTACCAGGAAACCCTTTTCTAACAATTTTAATCAAGTTGTCTATTTTGTTATATTCATTGTATCCACTTCCTACATCCCAGATTACAGTTAATAATATATAAATACTTATAAATAAGCTTAAAGTACCATAAAACATCATAATTATACCTTGTGGTATAAAGACTAACTGAACTGGGTCTGTAAAAGGTAAAAGTTTAATTTTTAAGTAACTTGACAATCCTGCTAATAAAAAACTAATTCCACCCAAAAATAAAAAAGCAGTTACCAAATAATTACTAAACCGTCTAGATCCAATTATTTTATCTTGACGAATATTATCATCCATTTTTAAAGTCTTTTATTCGAAAACTAAATTAGTTTGATAGATTTCAATCCTAAAAATAAACCTGATGCTAGAGCAAAGCAAAAACCTAATAATAAGAAATAATCAATAGTAAGAATCATAATATATAAACTTTTAAGTTGACACAAGTTAAGTTTGTAAGAATTTTTATCTATATTATTATATATTATATAGTAATATGTACAAAAATTTTGGTTCATAAAAAATTTCCTTGATTCCTAAACTACAACTTTATTATTAATTTTATTAAAACTAAATTCAATTAAATTTATGGCTAATTTTATTAAACCTTATAATGATGATCCGTTCGTAGGTCATTTAGCAACGCCTATAACTTCATCTGCAGTAACAAAGGCCCTTTTAAGTAACTTACCCGCTTATCGTATTGGATTAACTCCTTTATTAAGAGGTCTAGAAATCGGGTTAGCTCACGGATATTTTTTAATAGGTCCCTTTGCTAAATTAGGTCCATTACGTAATTCCGATATAGCATTACTTGCTGGATTTTTTTCAACAATAGGACTAATTATTATTTTAACATTAGGACTAACTATCTATGGAATTGCGACATTTGGGCAAGAAAAAACATCAACGAATGAGAATGTAAATTTATTACAAACTAAAAGATCATGGGATCAATTTAAAGGGGGATTTTTTGTTGGAGCATGTGGAAGTGCTGGATTTGCGTTCATTTGTCTTTCAAGTATTCCTAATTTCAATTTAAGTTAAATATTTACCTTTAAGTAATGAATCAGTTAAACTATAATTGGTTTATTACTTAATGCTTAGTTCTATAAAAATCTAAATAAATAATTAATTATGAGTACGGTAACAGTTAATTTACAAGAAGAATACAATAAAACTGAGATAGCTAAAATATTAAATTTACTAGATGAAGAATTGGTAGGTTTAGCTCCAGTTAAGGGGCGAATTCGAGAAATAGCTGCCTTATTATTGGTGGATAAATTAAGAAAAAATTTGGGAATTACATCAGGTAGCCCTGGATTACATATGTCATTTACTGGTAGTCCTGGTACCGGTAAAACTACTGTTGGCTTAAAGATGGCGGATATTTTATATCAGTTAGAGTATGTTCAAAAAGGGCACTTATTAACTGTAACTCGAGACGATCTAGTAGGTCAATACATTGGTCATACGGCACCCAAAACTAAAGAAGTTTTAAAAAAAGCCATGGGCGGCGTGCTTTTTATTGATGAAGCTTATTATTTATATAAGCCTGATAATGAAAGAGATTATGGATCAGAAGCAATTGAAATCTTATTACAAGTTATGGAAAATCAACGTGATGACTTAGTAGTAATTCTTGCTGGGTATAAAGAACCTATGGATAAATTTTACGAGTCGAATCCAGGTTTATCCTCAAGAATTGCAAATCATATTGATTTTCCTGATTATGAAGTAGATGAATTACTAAAAATCTCTAAAATGATGTTAGAAGAACAACAATATCAACTAACACCTGAAGCAGAGATTGCACTAACACAGTATATTACTATTCGAAAAGAACGCCCTTTATTTGCAAATGCACGTAGTGTTAAAAATGCATTAGATCGAGCTCGGATGCGTCAAGCAAATAGGATTTTTGATAGTCGTGGTCAAGTTTTAACTAAAAAAGAACTCGTTAATATTGAAGCACAAGATATTTTACAAAGTACAATTTTTGCATAAAAAAACAGTTAAAACTTTCATTAAATTATGTAACACAAAAATGAGTTTTAATTTATGAGTTTATTAATTATAGGTAGTACAGGGACACTTGGTCGGCAAATTGTTCTTCAAGCATTAACTAAAGGATATCAAGTTCGTTGTTTAGTAAGAAATCTTCGTAAAGCATCATTTTTAAAAGAATGGGGTGCCGAACTTGTTTATGGTGATTTAACATTGCCAGAAACAATTCCTCCTTGTTTAAAAGGAATTACAGCTGTAATTGATGCCTCAACTAGTAGACCGTCTGATCTATCGACAATAAAACAAGTTGATTGGGATGGTAAGTTAGCTTTAATAGAAACATGTAAAACTGCGAAAATTAAACGATTTATTTTTTGTTCTGCATTACATCTGGAGTCATATCCGAATATTCCTTTAATAGATATGAAACAGAAAATAGAAATTAAACTGCAGAAATCAAATATTCCATATACAATTCTTCGTTTACCTGGGTTTTATCAAGGATTAATAGAACAATACGCAATTCCAATTTTAGAAGACTTACCTATTTGGATAACGGATGAAAAAACAAAAATTTCATATATAGATACACAAGATATTGCTAAATTCTGTTTAAGAGCTCTACAATTACCAAAAACAGAAAACCAAATATATTCTATTGCAGGTCCTAAAGAATGGTCATCCTCTGAGATAATAAAATTGTGTGAACAGTTAGCTGGTCAATCTGCACAAGTTAGAAAGATCCCTATTTCACTTTTAAAATTGACAAGCAATTTTTTAGGATTTTTTGAATGGGGGCAAAATGTGAGTGATCGATTGGCTTTTGTTGAGATCTTAAGTCTAGAAGGAGATCGATCGGAATCTCGTCTTAATTTATATGAAACATTTAAAATTGATCCTAGCGATATTGTTCAATTAGATGATTATTTTTTAGAGTATTTTATTCGATTATTAAAACGATTAAAAGATATTAATTTTGAAGATGTCCAAAAACAAAAAAATCTTGTTATATAACATTAAATAGTATTTTATTCTTTATGTTTAGTTAGGATTGGAATATGAATTATAGTAGTTTCATCTGTAAAATTGTGACAAATCCTAAACAGATTTTATTCGAAAACAATATTTCTTTAAGTGAATTTTCAGCTCAATTTCCCCGAGTTAGAAATCGCGATTGTATAGATATCTTTAATGTTATAGTATGGGGAAAATTGTCTTATGACATTGTAGAATCTTATAAAATTAACGACTATATTATAATTGAAGGTTATATTTCTTTAAAAAACATTAACTCAAATTATGCATTAGATAGCAATTATAAATATAAAAAACAAGTTGAAATAACTGCTTTTAAAATTTACCCTTTTTCTAGCAATATTTGATGATTTAAAAATTTTTATCATTTCAAAATAAATTTGACTATTTTTAGTATAATTAAAAATATAAAAAATTATATATAACAGAATATAATGTTAACTCTGAAAATTTTAGTATATACGACCGTTATCTTTTTTGTATCATTATTTATTTTTGGTTTTCTTTCAAGCGATCCTTCTAGAAATCCTAATCGAAAAGATCTTGAGTAATAGAACTTTTCATTCAATCTTTATCTTTTAATTTTTAAGCTAAAGATTGAAGAATTGTGAAACTTTGTTTCATAATTTTGACGAATTTAATTTGGTTATCCTTCTTGATATTTATGAAATATCATCGTTTTGTGTATAGATAAAAAATAATGCCATACTTAAAGCTGGAAAGACAATCCCAACAATTGGAACTAAAATTGAAGGTAAAAATGATGCAACCATAAATAAAATTTAGTAAAAATAATAATTCAATTATTATTATAGTTGAAAAGACTAGTTTTAATCATTTTAAACTAAAATGAATATTGTCGAATATATTAAATTTAATATTGATAATTTTTAATTTATGGAAACTTTACTTTTAGCCCGATTACCAGAAGCTTACATAATATTTAGTCCAATAATAGATATTTTACCTATTGTGCCAGTTTTTTTCTTATTACTAGCTTTTGTTTGGCAAGCTGCCATTGGTTTTAGATAAATCAATGTTTTATTTGCTATACTAAATAATAAAATCTTTATATCTTAAACTGTTTTAAGATACGGTTACAATTGCTACTAACAATATAAATTAATGAAAGTAAATAATTAGAAGAAATGGTAGAACCACTATTATCGGGAATTGTTTTAGGTATGATTACAGTAACAGCATTTGGACTTTTTGTCGCAGCTTATTTACAATATCGTCGAGGTAGTCAATTTGATATTTAATAACTAACTATAATTGAGTAATTATAGTTAGTTATTAAATATATGTAATATGTATCAAAATTTATAAAAACAAAGCTATTAGAGAACTAATAACCGTAAGTTTGAAAAAATTAAAATTAGTGACAACAAAACAACTATATATATATTTTTTTTTTCGCAATTTATCGAATACTTATTGCGAATTGACGAAAGGCTAATTGCACAGACCAGTTTCTAAAATAAAAAATTATTAAATTGGTGTATAGAATATTTGTTTTAGTTGAATTATTTATATCTTAGTTTAAGAATTTATAGATAATTTGAAATATTACCTTTGTAAGTTTTTAAATATATAAGAATATGAGATTTTAGGAAGATTTAAGTTAAAAAACAACTATATTTTATTTTATTTTAAGTCAACAATTTAATTTTACCAATTATAGTTAAATAATTTAAACAATTGGAAAGTCCGTTGTTCAAATTATTTACAGATTAATTTTATAAATCGCAATTCAGTTTAAAATAGATTTAAATTTTTACCAACTTGACTTTGTAACACCTGGCAAAAGACATTGATGCGCCATTTCTCGAAGTACATGTCTTGAAATTCCAAAATCACGAAAATACCCACGAGGTCGACCAGTTTTCCAACATCTATTACGGATTCGAATTTTAGCACTGTTACGAGGCAATTTTTGAATTTTTGAATGAATTTTTAACTTAGGTTGAAAATCTTTCGTTTTACGATATTCATTTTGTAAAATACTTCTTTTTTGAGCATATTTACTTTGTAATTTTATTCGCTTTTTTTCTCTTTCAATCATACTCTTTTTGGCCATAACTTATAGATATATTTATTTGTACTAATTAAAATTTTATATAAACTAAAAAAGTAAATTTTAAAATTTATTTTTTTAGTTTATATATTAACAATAAAAATAGCAATATATACAAAATGCCTTCTTAGTTGCAATTAATAAGGATTAATTAAGCTTTGAAATGTATGGAGCTTTTTTATCAGGTAACACCGTATAAATACTAATAAGTTCACGGAATTCTGCCCCATCCATTGTTTCAATATCCAATAATTTTTCAACCGCTAAATCTATAATTACACGATTATCTTGTATAATTTCTATTGCTTTTTGTTCACAATAATCGATAATTTTTCTAACTTGATCATCAATCCGGTCTGCTATACTTTCTGTGTATTCAGTAGCATTTTGCATTCTACCAAGAAAGACTTGATTATTATTTTCACTTTCTAAAGCTATTGGGCCGATATTTGACATTCCAAACCGTGTAACCATTTGTCTAGCTAAACTGGTCACTCTTTGTAAGTCATTACTTACTGCGGTCGTAATTTCCGGTGCACCAAATACTACTCGTTCTGCAGCTCTACCCGCCAGTGCTGTTATTATTCTAGATAATAACTCAGATCGTGATAACAGTCCTTGATCTTCTTCAGGCGCAAACCAAGTCAATCCTTTTGCAGCGCCTCGTGGCACTAAAGTTATTTTTTCAACTTCATCATGAGATTTTAAAACCGAACCCGTAATTGCCTTTCCTATCTCTCGATAAGCCACTAATCGTTTATTTTTATTGTCTTCAAGCGGTGTCCCAGCAATACCTCCAATTATTCTATCGGCAGCTTCGTTCACTTCATTTTTTGTAATCGATACTTTTTTATATCGAGTTGCTAAAATTGCAGCTTCGTTCAATAAATTCGCTAAATCTGCGCCCGAAAATCCAGCAGTTCTGTTAGCTAACTGGACTAAAGAAACATTATTGTCAATTGGTTTGTTACGAGCATGGACCTTTAAAATTTCTATACGGCCTGCACGATCTGGTAAATTAACAGTAATTTGGCGATCAAATCTACCAGGTCTTAATAAAGCAGAATCAAGAGTATCAACCCTATTCGTAGCTCCGACTACTATAACTCCTTTGTTCTCTTTAAATCCATCCATCTCTGTTAAAAGCTGATTTAACGTTTGTTCACGTTCATCATTTCCTCCACCAACACCTGCTCCCCGTTCACGACCAACAGCATCAATCTCATCAATGAAAACAATACAAGGTGCGTTATCAGACGCTTTTTTAAACAAGTCTCTTACTCGAGCTGCACCAATACCAATAAACATTTCTACGAATTCTGATCCTGCGATACTGAAGAAAGGTACATCAGCCTCATTTGCAATTGCTTTTGCTAAAAGAGTTTTTCCAGTTCCTGGAGGCCCTACTAGTAAAATGCCTTTCGGAATTTTTGCACCCACAACTGTATATTTATCAGGATTTTTTAAGAAAGATACAATTTCTTCAAATTCTGCTTTTGCTTCATCTATACCAGCGATATCTTGAAAGTTTACTCCTGTTTTTGGTTGTTTTTCAAAACGAGCATTCGATTTTCCAATATTCATAGGAAATGCGCCATTTCCTCCAGGAAAGTTTTCCGAATTTTGGAAAAGAAAAGCTAATCCACCTATAAATAAAAGTGGTAAAAGCATATTACTTCCTAACTTTAGCCATAAATTTTTGCTTTCAGTTGGATGTGAATCAAAATCAACGTTTGATTCTTTTAGTTTTTGAATTAGTTGTGAGGCACCTACGGGTATTTCAACTCTAATTGTTTGTGGGCGATTACCCAATTCAGGACTTGATGCTTCAACAATAGCATTACGGCTGTTATCGTACAAGTCAACTTGTTTAATCCATCCCATATCTAGATATTCTAAAAATCTTCCATAAGTCATACGCGAACTAACTAAGTTCTGATTTGAAGAAGTATTTTTAGTTATACTTATGTCTTGATTAATTTGTTCTGGTGGGTTTATAGCCATCGCATATACGCTGAACCCAAGAGATATACTTACTATGATTAATGAAACATAAAATATGTTTTTGACAATTTTCTGCCACATATGATTAAATTATTATTAGTTATTTATCTATATTTTAACATTTAACAAATTTTTAAAACAAATTTTTAACAATTAATGTAATTGTTTTTTTCAAAGTAAATTCCTCTGATCAAAATTGGAAAATTTTGATATAATATAATTAGAATAAATGATATTATAAAGGATTTAATATATGGTTAATCGCGGCTCAAAAGTTAGAATTTTACGACCTGAATCGTATTGGTATAATCAAATTGGATCAGTTGCCGCAGTAGATAAAAGTGGAATTCGATATCCAGTAATTGTTAGGTTTGACAATGTTAATTATAGTGGGGCAAACACCAATAATTTTGCAATTAATGAACTTGTAGAAGTTTCTGCAGAGACAAAAAAAAGTAAATAATATTATTCTCCTTACAACACTTTTTCAGTAGAGAAATTAATTTTCATTCTATTAAGGATGAAATAAACATTCATCCTTTAAATCCAATTTTATTTTGACTAATTTAGATATGTTTGATTGTTTGATATTAATATAATAGTTGAAATGTCTTCTTCTTGACAAAGAATATGTTATCTAATATTATACTGTTAATAATTTGTGCACAGTAAAATATATGAAATATTACAACATATAACAAGTCGAAATTATTATCTGAAATAATATACAAGTTAAGTTAACTTTATAGGTCGAAAATTTGAGGATAAATTTTATATTTTTTTTTTTGAAATTTACAATCCAATTTAAAAAATTCGACTTTAACTGAAAGACTAAAAATCTTATGCCTAAACTAAAAACTCGAAAAGCCGTAGCAAAACGTTATAAAAAGACAGCAACTGGTAAATTTTTACGCAAACATGCTTATAAAGGACATCTTTTAATGCATAAATCGAAGACACAGAAACGTAAATTATCCCAAAAAGTTTGTGTAAGTATGGGAGATAGTAAACCTATTAAATTAATGTTACCTTATTAAAATTTATGGTTAGAGTAAAGCGAGGAAATGTTGCTAGAAAAAGAAGAAAGAAAATATTACAGCTTGCTAAAGGTTACCGAGGTGCTCATTCACGCCTTTTCAGAGTAGCGAACCAACAAGTTATGAAAGCTTTACGTTACTCTTATATTGGTCGAAAACAAAAAAAACGAACATTCCGAAAACTTTGGATTACTCGTATTAACGCAGCCGCGAAATTAAATGGTTTATCTTATAGCAAAGTTATTCACAATTTTAAGAAATCAAATATCGATTTGAATCGAAAAATGTTATCACAAATTGCTGTTTTAGATAGCCAAACATTTAATAAACTAATACAAATTTCTAAATAAAAGTTTTCATAATTATTATGATATTTAACTTTTTAAGTTTATAGACTCTTCAAATAAGACTTGTTACAATATAACTTAAAAAGTTAGTACAAATTTTAATATTTTATGGGTATAGATAAAGATTTAGACAAGTTAATTGACAATTTACCATTTTTTATTCAAGAAAATATCAATAACCATACAAAAAAAAATCAAATTACCGAAATTGTTATCGATTTAGGGCGTAGACCGGAAATTCGTTTTCCTAATGGACCTGAATATTTATCAAAAAAAATCATTTCTTGGCAAGATATTGATTATACGACAAAACGAATAAGCAAATTTACTAATGATAATCGTGCCGGAATAGAAAGAACTTTACATCGCATAAGTTGTATACGTAACCGGCAATCAATTATAAATGGGTTAACCTGTCGAGTAGGTAGATCTATATTTGGAGCTATTACAATCGTTCGCGATTTATTAGAATCCGATCAATCAATTCTGATTTTAGGAAGACCTGGAGTTGGTAAAACGACCATAATTCGTGAAATTGCTAGAGTATTGTCTGACGAAATGCAAAAACGGGTTATTATTATTGATACTTCAAATGAGATAGCAGGCAATAGTGATATTCCTCATATAGGAATAGGTCGAGCTCGTCGTATGCAAGTCCCAAAAACAGAATTACAACATCAAATAATGATAGAAGCCGTTGAAAATCACATGCCAGAAGTTATTATCATTGATGAAATTGGAACAGAATTGGAAGCTTTAGCGGCACGTACAATTGCTGAAAAAGGAGTTCAATTAGTCGGCACAACGCACGGAAATTGTTTAGAAAACTTAATTAAGAATCCCTCATTGTCTGATTTAATAGGTGGCGTTCAATACGTTACTTTAAGTGACGAAGAGGCCAAACGAAGAGGTTCTCAAAAAAGTGTATTGGAAAGAAAAGCTTACCCAGCTTTTCAAGCTGCGATTGAAATCAATCAACAGAATGCTTGGACTATTTATGAAAATATTAAAGAATCTATAGATTCTTCCTTAAAAGGTGAAGATATAATAATTCAAATAAGACAATTTAATACGAAAACAAAAACAACTATAAAACATAAAAAGAACGTTTCTAATTTTTATTCCCCATCTCAACTAAGTTGGAACGGGAAAAACATAAATAATCTAGATAACCGCAATTTTAATATTTCAAAATATTACACCCAATTTCAATCGCCCAAGTTAAAGTCTGACCGATTATTAATTTATGTATATTCTATTTCTAATAATTTAATTAAAGAAACTATAGCAAAAACTGGTATTTCATTAAGATTAACAACTGAAATCAGAAAAGCTGACTACATTTTTGGATTAAAAAAACATCTTAAATTGAATTTTAAATTAAGAAAAATCTCTACTAGATATAATATACCTATGTATACTATTAGCCGTAATAATGTATATCAATTAACAAAGTTGATACAATTTATAAGATAACAAAAATATATACTTTTAAATATTTTTATAGTATAATAACATTTATTAAATACGTCATTGTCTTTTAATACAAAACATATTTATATACCATTTAAGGAGCAAGCACCGTGTCAGAAGAAACAGAGATCTTAAAAAAACTAAAAGATATTATTAGTACTCAATTGAATATTGAAATTGATAAAATTACACCCACTTCAAATTTCACGAAAGAATTGGGCGCGGATTCATTAGACGTCGTAGAATTAGTTATGGCATTTGAAGAAGCATTTGAAATTGATATCGCGGATGAAGCTGCATTAGATATTGCGACAGTTCAAGATGTAGTTGATTATATTGAAAATAAAAACTAAGAATTTTATTTTTATGTGTTATATACTAAAACAAGTTCAAAAGATTTTAAGTCGTCAATTTTGCGTAAGCGAAGAAAGTATACAACCTGAGGCAGAATTCGTAAGAGATTTAGGTTCGGATTCATATCAAATCTTAGAAATAATGGCTGCTTTTGAGTTAACGTTTGATATAGAGATCGACTATGATTCTGTTCCCGACATATTAACAGTTCAGGATGCAATATTTTACATACAAAGAAAGATTGATGACAATAATAATTTACAAAAATATTTAATGTAAGTATCTGTATAAAACAGTTGTCAATAAAGAATTAGTATGTTATAATGAAATAGGTAAGCGACTTTCGTTTATCAATCTTATACTTATAGGCAAGTCGGGATATAGCTCAGCTTGGTAGAGTACCTGCTTTGGGAGCAGGGTGCCATAGGTTCAAATCCTATTATCCCGATATAATTCTATTCTTGTAAGATTACGTAATATCTTTTATTAAATTACCACAAGGAGTTTATTATGTCAGAATTTGATTTTACTAGCTTCATAACGAACTATTTTCACGACACATTCAAAGATGGTACATCAATTGCAACGTATTGGGATATATTTAAGCCTCAAGCCATGAGATATAATCCTGCTTTAGTATACCCTTATTACGACAGCGTAGCAGATGGGTATCATAATATTTTCGTAGTTATGAAAGAGGGAGCAAGAAGACCTTTATTTTTACCAGACTTTGTAGCAGAAAATATGCAAATTGTTGCCAGTCTCTTTGATTATCAGCTAGATCGTAATGTAATGCGGAATATTCAAGAATCGCTATTTGATCTATTCCGTCTTTTTCTAAGACTTGTTGATATACGAGCTGGATTAATGTGGTTTTTAATGTTTAATCAATACCAACAACCATTTGATACTTTACGAATTATCACTGATTGGTGGTTTAGTTCTTTTGGCGGTCAACTTCCGTACTTTTTCGGTGTAGATATCGGAGTAAGTTTAGCCTCTATGTTACTTGGTTTAATAACTGATCTTATGGGTCGACTTGTTTTTACTATGCCTTATTTAGCTTCAGAAGGAGTTGTATATGGCCCTGGATCATTTGAAGAAATTAAAGACTGCAATCCGGAATTAATTACAATGTTCAATGAATATAATCAAACTATCCGACTTTTCCGAGGTCTACCAAAATTATGGGAAAAATACCCTATACCTAATAATATACGTGAAGAATGGTTTACTAACAAGCCTCATATAACAGAATTTATGTTAAATAAGTATTTAGGTTTAGGGATAGACTCTTTACCGGATCGAATAATACAAAAATTGTACAATGAACATGGTTATAGAGTTAGTCAATTATCTATACCAACGGATTTTAATGATTTAAAAAATATTTCAACAGATTTAATTTGTTTTATGGACACTCATATTATGCAAAATTTACTTCATATACACTTTTAAAACAATATGAATAATAAATATGCTACTTAAGAATATATTTATAATTTTTCAAATTCTAAGAATTTTGGGCTATAAAATAAATTAATTAATATCTTACAATATATTATCAAATGATAATAATGCTAAAAATACTTTGAGTTAAACTCAAAGAACTAGTAAAATTTAAGGAAATTTTAAGAGAGTTTGATCCTGGCTCAGGATGAACGCTGGCGGTATGCCTAATACATGCAAGTCGTACGAGAGTTTTTAACTCAAGTGGCGGACGGGTGAGTAACACGTGAGTATTTACCTTTAGGAGGGGGACAACAGCTGGAAACGGCTGCTAATACCCCATATGCTTAAGAGTGAAATGGATTTTTCCGCCTAAAGAAAAGCTCGCGGCTGATTAGCTAGTTGGTAGGGTAATGGCCTACCAAGGCGACGATCAGTATCTGGTTTGAGAGGACGATCAGACACACTGGAACTGAGACACGGTCCAGACTCCTACGGGAGGCAGCAGTAGGGAATTTTCCG